>Ga0098067_1000473_pt1 | contig 15103 bp, 13 predicted proteins | sample 26_taG_FD_92578 | JGI IMG/M metagenome (GOLD analysis project Ga0098067, IMG submission 92578) | Marine viral communities from Cariaco Basin, Caribbean Sea - 26_WHOI_OMZ | ecosystem: Environmental > Aquatic > Marine > Oceanic | place: Caribbean Sea: Cariaco Basin | collected 2014-11-09
CAACTTTTCTTGCGTCATAAGTGCTACCTCAATAGCTTCTTTAGTCCCTTTTACATTTTCTATACGTCCCAAAAAAAATAAAATCTCCTTCTTCACGTCATTATTTGGAACAAAAAAATTGGTGTTCGTGAAATTATGAATTGCTGTACACTTAGGTCTAATTGGATGGTTTTTAATCATGTGCTCACCACAAGAGGTAAATGAAAGTTTTTTACCAGCAATTTTGCTAGCCATGACACTTGATTTTTCACTTATTTCACGTTGGTAAGATTGAATGACAGGAATCTTAGCAATTAAAAAAGAAGGATATAAATAAAGCAGGCGACTAAAGCTATGGATGATATCGGGCTTAATTTCTCTAACTACTTTCGTAAGATATAAAGTATTACTAAAAACATTAAGAATGCCCCTAGAATGTAACTTTGGCCATCCAAAAAGTTTCACTATATCCTTGTTTTTCGAATCTGGATGAGCAACCAAATACACTTCGTGTCCTTGATTGTTAAATGCTGTTATTAAGCCATCTACTATTCTTTCTATACCCCCATAGTTGGTAGGAGGAACAGGTATTTCAGGATCTACTGTTAAAAGAATTCTCATGTTAATCTTTTTAATCTTGGTCCCTTTTATTTTGCATTTTATTTTCCCTCAAAATTGTGTCTTCTTAACAATATGAAGTCCGTAACCAAGTTTTCAAAACGTATAAAAAGACCTTCATTCCCTATATTTACACTGTTTATGTTCCATAAGCTTTTATTATCTATGGAATTTTTGCTAAGGTGAAAAAAATGTATAGTAATCATTTTGCCCCTTTTATGTTTAAATGAACATAATACGATAGATATTTAGCAACACGCCAACCAAATATAAATTTTACAGTTTCTATAATTTTACCCCCTAAAATAGGTTGGTAACCTGAACCTCCCAAACATTTAACTTGCTCGATAGCTTTTCTATATATGGTTTTATATTTAGGATAAGCATCGATGGCTATGATTTTATATTGCAACGCCATTGCATTTTTGTAAGATTTTGTATTCTTAACTAGTTCTAATTGAGTTGATTTTGATTGAAGTGCTTTCAATTGACTTAGAAGATGCAATTCAGATTTTCCACTAGAAACACTACCACTAACCTTATGCTTTCTATAATAACAAAGTGTATTTCTGTCATAACAAATACCCGAAGAGGCCATTAAAACACGACAAAAATACTCTCCGTCTTGATCTTTTATTAAACCTTCATCCCAGTATCCAGCCTTGTCAATAATACACTTTGGGGTTAACCATGCGTGCTGAGCCACCATACTATGAACATTATTATTAGCTCCGTAAAGATTCAATAGGAATTCTATCGGATCATCGGTAGAGTATAAAAAAGAAGGATCAGAAATGATACCACTAGAAGTTTCTTCATAAAAATGTTTCGTATTACAAACGGCAACCCTTTTAGGATGTTTTTCTAATAATTTAATTTGTGAGTTAATCTTTTCTAAGTCCAGAACGTCATCAGCATCTAGAAACTGAATGTAATGCCCCGTTGCTAAACGTAAACCATAATTTCTTGCTGCACAAGCACCTTTTCCCTTATTTCTTTTCAGAATAAGATTGTTTACTTTCAATTTTTGTAAATATTCCAAAGAACCATCTGTTGATCCATCATCAATAACTACAACCTCAATATAAGGGTAGGTTTGATTAAATACAGAATTCAAAGTTTCCTGAATAAATTTTATACTATTATAATTAGGAATAATAACTGAGACGAATTTGTTTGTCATTTACGCGGTATACAATTCGTTTGAAAAAATTAACCCTAATGAATTGATCAATTTAAATTTACAGAAAAGTGGCATAATAGAACTTATTTATTAGTAATCTTATGAAAGAATTGCTTAAACTTAAGTGCTCTTTCAAAACCTATAACGGTAGACAATTTTTTAAAATTCCGTCCTCCTACAGGCCACATTTTATTAAATCCTAAATTATAAAACTCCTTTTTCGCTTTATCGGTTAATTCAGGAAAATGTGCTGAATATTGGTAAATAAAGAATAAAAAATTATACCCTAGGCCAACTTTCATTAGCTCTAAGCTATTGTGCTTAATACTGGTTTCTTTATAAGATACATAGGACCTTAAAATAGAAGCTGCCTTTTCTTTTGAAAAGCTTCTGTTTTGAGTAATAGAATTTGGAATCCCTGAACGATAATAAACTTGAACATTTTCAGTAAATTTCACTCCTCGTGCATTAAATAAAACTCTACTTATAAATTCTCCATCTTGATTAATTAACAATTCTTCATCCCATGGACCAGCTAGCTCAATTAAATCTCTTGGTATGAGCCAATTATGAATAGCCCCCATCCCTTTTCCTTTCCATGAATCAAGAAGCCACATTTTTGGATTATCATAATCTTTATCAACGTATTGACGCTGCCAAACTAGCTCATCGATATTATCACTAAATCTAACGAAACCGCAGGAATATATATGTGACACGTTATAAAGTTTCGCTAATTTAAGTTGCTCTTCGATCTTATTAGCACTCAGTAAATCGTCTGCATCCAAATACTGTATATATTCTCCCTTTGATAGTTCAAAACCATAATTACGCGCTGCGCAAGCTCCTTTGCCGGAATTCTTTACTATTATTAGGTTGGGTGTATTAATATTATTAACCAACTCAAAACCATTATCTGTAGAATGATCATCAATTACGATTACTTCTATGTTTTTATAAGATTGCCCTAAAACAGAGTCTAAAGTTTCATTAATGAACTCTGCACCATTATACATTGGAATAATTACTGAGACTAAGAACATTGTTTTGCTAAAAAATTTATAAAATTCTTACTGTTTTTCTCTAAATCTAAAGATTTGAGATAGGTTTGCAATGCTTGCTTTCTGCGTAATTCGTGTAATTCGAACGATTCGTTAGCCATTGTTTCAATAGCATCAACCACTTCTTTAACTTCTGGGTTTGAATTTAACAAAATACCATTTTTTGAGTTTACCAATTCCGAAATTCCACCGACGTTGGTCGCGATCACTGGAATTGATGCAGAGAAGGCCTCCATGATTACCAATGGTAAGCCTTCTGTAGCACTTACCAATATTAAGGCATTGATGCCATTTTTCGAAAAATAAGACCGAATAGCTTCGGGAGTCAACCAGCCTAAAAACTCCACACTACAAGTGGCTTGGTTGGGGATCATTTTATCCGCCATTTGCTTTAAGTTGTCCAAGGCATTTTCAGGTCCATCACCAATATGCGTCCATCTGATTGGTATCTTAATTTGTCCTAGAGCTTTAACAATAAGTTCAATTCGTTTTAAAGGAATAATTCGAGACACACTTATGATATGAAACTTTTGTGATTTGCTCACTTCATTATAAGCCATGGCCCTGGCTCCTAAATAATGTAAATAACTTTTTTCCTTGATGAAGGGATATAGTTCTGTAGCGTAACTACGACCGTGTTCGCTTATAAAAGTACAATGCTTGGTCCGTTTTAATATCTGTTTCTTGTACGGGATATAGTTGTGATGTCTAAATTCGTACAAATCAAAACCATGCATTCTGCAAACAATATTACGGTAACCCCATTTATGAAGTAAGGGCACAATTAAGGCATTGTGCATGGTCCATTGAAAGAATAAAACAGTATGTTCCTGTTCCTCACTTTTATCATTTAGTTCCTTGAATATATCTTTTTGCACTATAATATTACTATAAACTGTTGATAAATACCAACTTTTCACGCCCTGTTTACCATATAGTAGTGCTTTAAGAAGTTCAAAAAACCATGGTTGTGGCTGTGTCAATGCAAAGACATGTTTTAAATATTTCCATTGGGCAAAAAAAGACTTCCTTAATGTGGGTTCAACTATACGCACATTCTTAGGAAATGTAAAGGAATTACCCCTTATATATGTAAACGGGACAATGATAACCTCATCAAACTGTGTTGCTGCTTCTTTAATCTCAGCAGATTTCCAAGTATAATCGTCTGAGAACGGATAGTTATCAGTAAAATAATAAAGACAATTCATTTAAGAAATTAAACGATTGATATATTTAATTTACTAAAAAATTTTCCGATAAATCTCATGCAAAACATAATAACCATTTTATAAGTATTCATTTAAAAAACTTTTAATCATAGTTTTGTTAAAATATGTGCCTCCAAATTGTATATATTTTTTTCTTGTAGTCCTAATGTCAGGAGCCTTGAAGTTCAACAAACGCTTAAATAATTCTGCAATAGAACTATTTAAAACAGTTTGTCTTTCGGCTGACAGCTCAAAGTTTTGATTAACTGCTAAGAGGACCTCTACTCTTCTCCTCAACTTTATTTCTTCGTCTAACAAAGAATGCACCCCACCTGAATGAATGCGATACACTGTGGTTATATCCGCAAGTCTATAATAAGGCTGTTGACTAGTCACCATTAAATGCAAAGCCCAATCACCGATTTTCAGACCTTGCATCCAATCAAGGTTTTGTACTAAATCTTTTTTGAAGAGTGCTGTTTGGGAATTGATTTTGTTGGAACTACATAAATCTTCAAAAGTAATCTTCTCCTCCTCAAAAACGCTGTCCTCAAAAAAATTTTCTTTCTGATAAAATATTCTATTATTTGTAGATACGCCTCCGAATTCTGGATTTTGCTCCAAGAAATCAAATTGCTTTTGTAATTTATAAGAGTATGTCCAATAATCATCACCTTCACACATGGCTATATATTTACCCTTAGCACGCAGAAAATTAAATTTATTAATTGGCCTTACTCCTTTTGAGTATTGGTTTTCAGTTTGGTATATTGGTTTTATGATATTGGGATATATTTTCTCATATTCCTTAATAATATTCGCAGTATTATCGGTAGAAGCATCATCATGAATTAGAATCTCATAATCGAATGAGGTTTTCTGTGTCAGAAAACCATCAAGACATTGTTTTATATATAAACCATGATTATAGGTTATACAACAAATTGAAACTAATGGATTAGCCATTTAGTTGTTTTTTTATTGCTGTAAAAGCCTTGGCAGAATCTGACAATAGTTTTTTGTTTATCAGTTGATATTGATTCTCCAAAGATTTCTTGTTATCAATCAACTTCTCTATTGTTGCCGTTAGTATTTGTTTAAAATTCGGATCAGATATTTTGACATTATATTCTAATAATTCAAGTTCTTCCATTAATCCTCTGTGTTTAGGATGATTTTCTAACGCAATTACGGGTGTATTAAATGCAATAGGAACTATTTGCCCATGCCCTCTCATGGCAATTGCAAAGTCGGCATATTTATAATAACCTAACGACTCTTTAGAGTTATCAAATGCAAAATATTTAAAGTCCCACACATCGACATTAGACTGCCCTTTTGCAATCTCATCACTAATGCTTATATCATCGGGTACATGTGGAGCAAGTAAAATTTTATAATTTTCGCTTAGTTCACTACAAATCTCTCTCATGTTTTCTACAAATGAAGCTCTCTTTTCAAGAGAACCGAACCGACTTTCCGGTTTATCATTTGCAATTTGTATGATAACGTAAGGCTCCTTTATTTTGCGTGAATAATCTGTATTAAGGTTAATGTGAAAACCGGGGTCTGGTATTGCTGGTGCATCGATTCCGGTTTGATTTAAAATACGTTTGGCACTTCCATCATTTCTAACTGAAAAATAAGTTGCATGCTTAATAGTTTCCTTTAAATGTACTATTCCTCTTTCGGGTATACCTCCTTCTTCTTCCCAATAATTGTAACCTACTCCATATACTATAAAAGGAATTTTAATTTGTTGTATTAATTCTTTATCTATTAACCAAAACCATCCATTTGGCCAATGAGCTCCATGGATAATACCTCCTCCTCCAATTACCAACAAATCATATCGCTTATTCACTACCTCATTAATGTAATATTCATTAAAATCTCTTCCTTGGATATTTGTTTCACCAATAAAAGAAACATCTAGGTGTTCTCTAAGTAAATTTTTAACTCCTATTCCTAGAGCATAATCTCCGATATTAAAGTTTAGGCAGTACGTGTGTAAAATTCTCATAATATTATTTAATTAATTAATTAATTAATCATATCCGGCGAAAAAACAGGAATATTGTGGGTTTTAGCAACGTCTAATCTCTCCACAAAACTATCATCAATAAATATAGATTTATCCGCTTTAATGAATCTGGATTTTTTTTCATTTTTGTTTGTAATATGAATTATTTCATCGAATAGATGATGTAATCGGTACTTTTTAAGTGATTCTGTAATGTTTTTTTCATGTCTAGTAATTAAGATTATTTTTTTGCCTTGATTAATGTATTCATATAGTACGGATACCAATTTCACATTCACTATATTATCTAATACAAGACAATCGTCAAAATCAACATAAACATTGATAAAATCAAAATCTAACTTCATACGAACATCCAAAGCTCTATCTATTTCAATTGAATACTTGTTTTCCAAAATAGACACTTTTTGTCCAAATGTATTAAACACGCTTAGCAAAGCAAAATTTACTCCTTTTAATCGATAAAGTGATGAAGACCCCCCCATACGAGACGCAATTTCTAATAATTTGAGTTTTCCTTCAATGTTCTTTTTTACTTGGAAGAACCATGCTCCATTAAAGTCCATTTTAGAATTAATAGTTTCTGCCAATTCTTCAAACTCTTTTCTTTTGTCAATTGGTATCGAAATGGTATTTACTGAGATGCCTGATTTCGTTCTTCTTCTTGGACGTGGTCCTACAAATATCAACTCATTATTCATGTTAGTGAAGCAGTCTACAGTATACTCATCTCCAGGCAAATACTCAGTTATTACATAACTGTTTAAAGTTGCAATATGTTGTATACCCTCCTCGTATGAATTAATCTTCTTAGCACCTATAGAACCATAACCAATATCTGGTTTTATAAATATCGGGTATTTTATTACACTGTTTAAAGATTTATATATAAAAGGAATGAAATCCTGTTCTTTAAAATGCTCGTAGGTTTTAATTTTTGAAGCACAAAGTAGAGATGTTTCTTTAGGGGATGAAATGATCTTACATCCCAAATCATCTTCATGTGATTTTAATATTGTAATTACCGAATCCATTGCGGGATAAATCGCATCTACATCATGTTTTTTAATGAAATTTTTTAAGTATGATAAAAATAACTCGCTAGTAATAAACGGAAAATCCCCATGATAATCATTAAATACAAACTTACCGTGATCATCAATACTACTACCTCCTAATAATTTTATATGTCTACTGTATTTAAGGGATCTAAATATTTCTAATCCAACTTCAGATCCACAAGGAAATACTAATATATTTAATCTCTTCATTTTTAGTTATTTTGAATTCGAAGTAATAACCTACTGATCAACTCTACCTCTTCTCTTGTCAAATCATAATATAATGGTAAACAGAGTACTTTTTTTGCTATGTCATCAGTAATATCAAAGTCTTGCGATTCTAAGTATGGTAAAGTATTCGCTAAAGACGGGTAAAAATATCTTCTAGTAAATATTTCCTTAGCAGCCAGTCCTTTCATGCATCTTAACATTAACGCTTCAGATTCAAATACTAAAGGAAAATATGCATAGTTTTTGGTAGCCGCTATATGCCATAACGGTATTCTTGCTTTAAGCCCTTTCAATTTTAAACTATACAGATTCGTTAAATCCTTTCTTTTATCGTGAATAGCCTTGATAAATGGGATATTAGCCAATCCCATTGCTGCATGATACTCAGAATTTTTACCATTTATTCCTAATTCCGCAAAGCTTTCTGTTCCAGAAAAACCGAAATTTCTAATATATGCTAATCGTTTTAATAATGTCGGATCTTTAGTAACAATGATCCCACCTTCAATGGAATGGTACAACTTCGTAGCATGTAAACTGCAGATACTAATATCTCCATATTCAAAAATTGATTTACCTCCTAATTCCACTCCAAAAGCATGAGCACCATCATAAATGACTTTTAGGTTGTGTTTTTTTGCTATTTTCTCTATGGCTAATACATCACAAGGGTTCCCATACACATGTGTAGCTAGTATTGCTGTTGTTTTTTCGGTAATAGCGGCCTCTATTTTTGAAGCGTCTATATTTAAGGTTTTCTGATCAATGTCCACAAAAACAGGTTGGCATCCTTCCCAGACAATACTACTCGTGGTAGCCACAAATGAAAAAGGTGTAGTAATAATCTCGTCTTTTAATTCCAAAGCCTTAATCGCCATTTGTAGAGCTATTGTACCGTTGGTTACAAATAATAGATGCTTAAGTTTTAAATGAGCTTTGAGCTTCATCTCTAAATCGCTTGATAAAGGGCCCATGTTGGTTAACCATTGGCGTTTCCAAATCCCGTTTAGATAATGTTGATATTCCTCTTGAGGAGGTAAAAATGGTTTTGTTATTGGTATCATTTTCTTTTTAATACAATTGTTTTTAGTTCTTTAAAAATACTAAGTTTAAAAATTTGTGCTATTAAGAGAAAGGAAGTGACGCCTATCAGTCCTCCAATAAGAAGTCTAAACAAATCAATGGCATCATTTTTTATCATTAAAATATCGGTAACATATACCAAAACCCCCGATAGCATTGCTATTAACAAGACGGGAGACAGCTCTTTTACTTGTTCCCAAGCTGGATAATCAATAAATTTCCCGCTGTAATGGGAGTTTATAAAAAAGCTTAAAAAAGATACAATAATACTGCCATAGAGCAAGCCAAAAACCCCATATTGAAATGAAATTAAAATGACAATTGATAACAATACTTTTTTAATGATTTCGAGTTTTAAGAATAATCCACTTTTACCTTTGACATTTAATATTTGCAGGTTATAAGAATGAATTGGATATAGTATACCGCCAACACATAAAATTTGAAAGTAGGGTACTGCCGGCAACCATTTTTCTGTATATAAAAAACGAAAGAGTGGTTCTCCCAATACCCCCAAAATAATAAGGGTTGGGGCTACAAAGAACAATACCATTTGCATAATCCTTTGATAGATACTCTTTAATTGCGCATTATTATTTTGAACTTCTGCAAAAAGCGGAAAAGTAATTTTAGTGACAATTTGACTTAGGCTACGCACCGGTAACATGCGCACCCCGTCAGCTTTATAGTAAAAACCAACTTGTGAGGCAGCAAAGAACTTACCAATAATAATGGTATAGGCATTCATAAAAATAGTATCAATAATGCCCGATAGCATTAATTTAAAACCGAAACCAAAATGTTTTTTAAAGCGTTCCCTATCAAAAACTAACAGAGGCTGCCATTTGGAATGGAACCATAATTGTGCTGTAGAAGCCGTCGATTGAATGATCCGACTATATACTAAACTCCAAACCCCATAGCCATAAAACGCTAGCAGAATCCCTGATACGCCTCCGATAATCATAGATGGCGTAGAAACTATCATCTGAGTTTTAAAATCCATCATCTTATTTAGCCGTGTTGACTGTATTGCTGAGAAGGCGCCTATGATAAATGTAATCCCTAATACACGAAGAATTGCAATTAATTCTGGTTGGCCAAAGAAATCAGCAATGATTGGTGCTAAAGCATAAGTAAGCCCATAAATAAATATACTTCCAAATAAATTAAAATAAAAAACCGTAGAGTAATCCCTATTATCAACGTCACCAGAACGAATTAATGATTGTGTGAGTCCACTATGGATTAGTATGTTACCAATCGCAATAACTACAGCAACCATTGCCAAAAGCCCAAATTCGGCTGGCAATAACAATCTGGCCAAAATTATTGAAATTATAAACCCAATAATTTGGTTTCCAAATTGTTCTAAAGTAGACCAAAACAAGCCGGTAAGTGCTCTTTTTTTAAGCGACATGGAAAATATACGGTTTCAACACTTCTATATTATTACGTCTTTTCTTTAATATTGAATTTTTCTTGAAAATTATATTTTCAACTATTAAAGATTCAACCTTGTAATATTAACAGTTTTCTATTTTGAAATTATCGATTTTAGATAATCAAAATAATCGCCCTTTAAATCTTGAATTTCTTTAGCTACTGCTTCCTTGCTCACCCAACCATAATTGATTGCTATTTCTTCTAAACAGGCAATTTTGAGTCCAGTTCGCTTTTCAACGGCCTTAACAAACTCCGTAGCTTCAGTAAGTGCCTCATGTGTGCCAGTATCTAACCAGGCAAAACCTCTGCTTAATATTTGAAGTCTTAAATTTTCTTGTTCTAAATAGGCTTGGTTAACTGAAGTGATTTCTAATTCACCACGATGGGAAGGTTTGACATTTTTTGCAATGTCAATGACTGAATTCGGATAGAAATACAGGCCAACCACCGCAAAGTTTGATTTTGGGTGTTGAGGCTTTTCTTCTATACTGATAACATTTCGTTCTGAGTCAAATTCAGCAACGCCGTAACGTTCCGGGTCTCTAACATAATTCCCAAAAACTATAGCTTTTCTCTCCTCCTTAACAGTATTTACTGCCTCTTTCAAGATCTTTTGAAGTCCCGATCCATAAAAAATATTGTCGCCTAACACTAAACAAACATCGTCATTACCAATAAACTCTTCTCCAAGTACAAAGGCTTGTGCCAGTCCATCTGGACTTGGTTGTTCTTTGTAAGTCAACTTAATACCAAACTGATTGCCATTTCCAAAAAGATGTTTAAAATTGGGGAGATCATGTGGGGTCGATATAATCAGGATATCTCTTATGCCCGCCAACATCAAAACCGATAAGGGATAATAAATCATGGGCTTGTCATAAATGGGCAATAATTGCTTACTTACAGCTATTGTTAAAGGATGGAGCCGCGTCCCTGATCCACCTGCTAAAATAATTCCTTTCATAATTGACTTTTTAAAGATTTATTATTAAACCTATATATGTTGTCCAGTCAGGTAAAAATTAAGAGCTATTTATATTGTTTGTTATAATACTCTAAATAATCACCACTCGTAACATTTTTCAACCATGCACTGTGACTTAAATACCAATCTATGGTTTCAGATAAGCCTTCTTCAAAAGTTACCGTTGGACGCCATCCTAATTCTTTATTGATTTTGGTGGCATCAATCGCATATCTCAAATCATGACCTGGTCGATCTTTGACATAAGTAATCAATTCTTCACTTGCACCTTCCTCTCTATTTAATTTCAAATCCATTTGTTGGCATAGCAGCTTCACCAAATCTATATTTTTCCACTCATTAAAGCCACCAACATTATAGGTCTCAGTTAAAGATCCTTTATGAAAAACTAAATCTATGGCAATAGCATGATCAATAACATACAGCCAATCTCTAGTATAATTGCCATCACCATACACCGGTAAGGGTTTTTGCTGAATAACATTATTAATAAACAAAGGAATGAGTTTCTCTGGAAATTGATAAGCGCCGTAATTGTTTGAACAATTTGAAATCACATAAGGCAAACCGTAGGTTTCACCATATGCTCTAACAAAATGGTCTGAACTGGCTTTTGATGCTGAATATGGTGAATTTGGACTATAGGGTGTCGTTTCCAAAAACAATCCTTCACTTCCTAAGGTGCCATATACTTCATCTGTACTGACATGATAAAACAACTTATTTTCCCAATTATCCTCCCATAAGTTCTTAAAAGCATTCAATAGAATCATTGTCCCTATAATATTGGTCTTTGCGAATGCCAAAGGGTCTGTTATAGATCTATCCACATGAGACTCTGCCGCCAAATGAATGACGCTGTCCGGTTGTTCAGTTTTAAATAAGTGCTCGACAAAATCCTCATCTGTGATATCGCCTTTTATGAACTTGTAATTGCTCTTGTTCTCAACATCTTTAAGATTCATGAGGTTGCCAGCGTAGGTCAGACTGTCTAAATTTATAATTTGGTAATCAGGATAGGTGTTAACAAATAATCGCACCACATGAGACCCTATAAACCCTGCACCTCCAGTTATTAAGATTTTTCTTTGCATATCTATAAGTTTTTGCTTTTAAATACCATTTATTAGATTTAGCGCCATTGTGGCATTGTAATCCATGTTTTACTCTTAAATTCTACGACAAAAAGCTAAATAAGTGCAGTTTCATTTAAATTAACCTTGAGAATTGCCTTGATGAACAGTTGTGCTTTGTTGACAACAACCCCTTATCTAAAGTATTCAGCACGTAAAACAGCTTCGCCACTCTCACTCACATTAAAATATTTAATGTAATGAAGACCAATGGCTTATAATAAAACATAAAACGCTAAAAAAGCGTTTTAATCGGCTGCAAAACTACAACAATAATGAGGAATTCCCATTTTAAATTGGCATTTGTTTCTGCACTATAAACCAAGGGTTCAATAAGTCTTCCCTATTATAAGTCATATTCTCTTTAGAAATCCAATCCAAAACCTCTATCCCAGCCTGTTCACAAATGGCCTGTCCCGCCGCAGTGTCCCACTCCATGGTAGGTCCAAATTTTGGATAGCAATCGGCTTGACCTTCTGCAATCAGACAAAACTTTAAGGAACTGCCCTTGGCAACCACCTCAACTTCATCATATTTTTGCTTTAGCTGACGTATATACGTTTCTGTGGCCTCAGAGGGATGTGAGCGACTGGCCAAAATGGTAAATATGTTGTTTGTTCTGGAGAGAGGCAGTTGTGCAGCGGCCGCTATTAAGGTCTCTATGCTATAGTGATTGAGATCATTTACTTTCACTTTATATGCGCCAGAGATAGAAGTTGAATCCCGATAGCTGTCGGGAGAACTCGAAATTGAACTTGAACTTGAACTTGAACTTGAACTTGAACAAGAAAAATACAAATCCCCTGTGACAGGAACGAAAATGACACCCAATACGGGTTTTTGATTTTGGATCAAGGCAATGTTGACGGTAAATTCGCCATTGCGCTTAATGAATTCTTTGGTGCCGTCAATAGGATCGACGATCCAAAGTTGCTTCCAATCTTTCCGTACGCTGTAAGGGATGGATTTGCCTTCTTCTGAAAGTACGGGGATGTTGGTTGTCTTTAAATAAGACATAATCACATGATGTGCAGCCACATCTGCTTTGGTCAACGGGGAGTGGTCGCTTTTAAGTTCCACTTCAAAATCATCGGAATGATAGATGTCCAAAATGACTTTTCCGGCTTCCAGGGCGGCGGTGATGGCGGTGACTAGGTGTGAGGTGTGAGGCATTAGGGATTAGGCATTAGGGATTAGAGTTTCAGTTTAGATTTTAAGGTTTCACTTCGACAGGCTCACTTAGACAAGCACAGTGGCATCAGATTTCAGTCTGCAGTCTTCAGTCGGCAGTATTCAGTGTTCCCGCCTCCGTATATGCTGCGGCGGGCAGGCAGTAATCAGTATTCAGCGCAACAATCTTCAATCTTCAATCTTGAATCACTCCTATTCCTCTTTCCCTACCGTCTTGGCTCTTGGCTCTTTCTGAATGGCGCCTATAACGCCCTCCAATTATTGGAAGTGTTATAACCTGATACCAAAACTAAGTGGACCCAAAAAAGGTCCGCTTTTTTATTTATATTGGTTTAGCTTAAATAGTTCTACCGTCACAACATCCGAATAGACCGTCATTCCGAGCCCGTTGATTCCGTCATTTCGAGGAGCGACGCAGGAGCGACGCGGCAATCTGTTTGTTATGACGCCACAACTTAGAGATTGCTTCGTCCTTCGTCCTCGCAATGACGCCTTGGGTTGGGGCCTCGCAATGACGTCCTGGGTTTGGGCTTCGCAATGACGCTACTCATTGAGTTTCCGTATCTGCGAGGTCTTGCAGAGGGTCAAGCAATCTACAGTCAGAATTTCGAAATTATATTTCAAACGTCTCTTGGATCTTGGTTCTTGATTCTTGATTCTTGATTCTTGATTCTTTATTCTTGATACTCTATACTAACAGCGAAGCGGTCTTACTTCTAATTCATTTATTATAAAACCCCCGATACCACGCCACAAAAGCCGCAATACCTTCCGCTACTTCCGTATTCGGTTGATAGTTATAGTCTTTTTTCAATAAGTTGACATTGGCATAGGTCTGTTTGACATCTCCAGGTTGCATGGGCATCATCTCTTTGATGGCGGTTTTGCCCAGGGCTTTTTCTATGGCCTCAATATATTCCAAAAGTTGGACCGGCTGACTGTTGCCTATATTGTAAAGTTTGTATTTTGAAGTATTGTTTGAAGTATCCAATAGAGTGGTGATTACCCCGGCGACTATATCGTCGATATAGGTGAAATCACGGGAGAGATCGCCATTATTAAATACTTTGACGGGTTTATTATTGATGATGGCATCCGTGAATAAAAACATGGCCATATCGGGTCTTCCCCAAGGGCCGTACACCGTAAAAAAGCGCAGACCAATGGTTTCAAAGCCGTATAAATGGCTATAGGTATGGGCCATCAACTCATTGGCCTTTTTAGTGGCAGCATACAGACTAATGGGATGGTCAACCCGAGCACTTTCCTCAAAAGGAACGGCATCACTGTTGCCATACACGCTGGAACTGCTTGCATAAACCAATTTAGATACTTTATAATGGCGACAGCATTCCAATACGTTTAAAAATCCGGTCAGATTACTATCGGCGTAGGCTTCGGGATTTTCTAAGGAATAGCGTACCCCGGCCTGAGCGGCCAAATTACAAACGACGTCGATAGCATAAGTTTCAAAAATCTTTGGTAAGGCCTCTCGGTCTTCCAAATTCATTTTGACAAAGATCATTCGGTCACCATAAGTGGTGCTTGAGGTGTAATTCAATTCTTGGGCGGCTTCTTTTTTGTCAATTCCCAACACGTCTAAACGCGCCAATTTTAAATTGACATCATAGTAATCGTTAATATTGTCGAGCCCTATGACCCTGTGCCCTTTTTCCAAAAGGACTTTAGAGACGTGGAAGCCGATAAATCCGGCAGCTCCGGTAACCAATATTGTTTTTGACATGGTCTTAGTGTTATTTCCCAATGGCATATACTTGGAATCCGATGGTTTCCAAGCTTGACTTATCCAAAATCCCGCGTCCGTCAAATACGAAAGCCGGTTTTTTCATCTCATCATATATTTTTTGCCAATCGTA
>Ga0098067_1000475_pt1 | contig 15080 bp, 5 predicted proteins | sample 26_taG_FD_92578 | JGI IMG/M metagenome (GOLD analysis project Ga0098067, IMG submission 92578) | Marine viral communities from Cariaco Basin, Caribbean Sea - 26_WHOI_OMZ | ecosystem: Environmental > Aquatic > Marine > Oceanic | place: Caribbean Sea: Cariaco Basin | collected 2014-11-09
ACCGATAACCACCTTACCATTAGCCGCACCAGTAGCAATGGCATAGGTCAAGGTATCGCCATCAGCGTCAGTCGCCGCTTCTAGTTTGCCGGTAGCAACGGTGTCTTCAGTAGCCGCAATGATGGTGTCTTTTGAGACGGGTAGCTTGTTAGCAGGGGCCTTTGGTGAATTATCACTTGAACCACCGCTTATAGCCGCAATTCCTAATGCTGCTGCGCCAAGTGAGCCCAATAAAACACCATTGCTTATACCTCCAATTAACGAGGTATCACTGAGCATTTCTGACACAAGCGTCGTATAAGAGGTTTCTGAGGCTATTTGTGATGTTACACCTGTTTCAGAACTCACATAATCAAACTCAACAAAACCTGAATCGCTAACTGTACCAAGCTGAATATCATCGGTTAGATAGTAATCCTCAATAGTCAGTAACGTTTCACCATTTTCATCTGCAATTAATAAATCATCGGCTACTTTTTTAGCTTTTAATTTTTTAGCTGGTTGACCCGTTTTAGCATCTACTAAAGCGATTTGCATGCCTTCCTCAGCCGCTATTATAGTAGGTTGGTTGCTATTTAATACTTGATTAATCAAGTTGACGTTATCTTTTTGCAAGACGAGTTGAGTTGTTTGTGTCATTAGACATCCTTATTAAACCTTCTTATAAATTAAGAAAGCTTTCTTATGCGGGAGAGGTTTTGTTTTAGGCAGGTAACATTAACTAACAATACTAATACTAATACTAATACTAATACTATAGTAATTCACATTAGTTTGATTTGATAGTGAAATAAGACTAAATTTCTTGATTTTCTAGTTAGTTACTCTTTTAAACTATGATTAGTTTAAGTAGACAAATTTTTATGAAGGCTATCATGGAGTTTAGAGAGAATAAGGAGTGCTAAATAGCGATAAAAATGAGGTAAATCAGACTTTTTAAAAATGGTAATCCCACAATTTAATGTCTACGGATTCGATAGCAGAGGTCAGCTCAGTATACGAATCTGAATAATAGGTAAGTTAAACTTATTAACATCAACCCAAGCTTCAAGATCATTAAGTAACGTTTAAATGAAAAACACCCTTATACCGTCAAGCTCTCCCCAAGTAAAAAAATTTTAGATCCCTGTAAATATTGAGCGAACTGCACACGTCTAAAGAGCTTATCTTTTTCTGGGCGAATGTAAGCACACATTGAAAGTCTGACACTACGTGTTGGATATATCTCAACCATAATAAAACCTAACGCTCACCTAAGCCTTCAGAGAAGGTTTTGGTCAATGGCTTAGTCAGATAGGACAGTACTGAACGCTGTTGCGCTTTTATATCAACTGAAGCGGTCATTCCTGGCTTGATTACAATCTCATCACCACGACCTGCAAACTCAGCCCCTGTTATTCTTATTTGCGCGCGGTAGTAAGGCTCTTCTCCTTTTGGTGTCTGCTCCATAAGCGTATCGGGACTGATATACACCACTGTACCATTCATCGCACCAAATATTGAGTAGTCATAAGCATCAAGTTTGACCGTTGCTTCCTGCTGCTCTTTTACATAAGCGATATCTATAGGACTAATTTTGGCCTCGACAATCAAATCACTACTGGTCGGTAGTATCTCCATAATAACTTCACCAGGTTTCACAACGCCGCCAATAGTGGTAATTAAGATATTATTAACCTTACCTTCTGTAGGAGCAAATAGTTTTTTTTCTTCTAATACCTGATTATAATCTCGTAGCTGCTCTAACTCTACATTTAGCTCTTCTTGCGCTTTGGTCATCTCCGCTTGTGCCTCTTCGAAGTACTTATTACGCTTATTAGTGATTTGTGCTTGGATATCTGCTACTTGCCGGCGCAGCTTAATTACATCCGCTTGGCTGACATCACCGTATGCTAATAGCGGCTCATTCATGCTCAGTTCTTGATTGGCAAGTACCATCATCTTCTGTAAGGAGCTGACATCTTGATCGATAGCTTGACGACGACGGTTATAGAGTTGCTTTTGGTTTTCAACGTACTTTGTATAAGCTTTAATTTCATCAGGAAACACTAATTCACGCTCAAATATTTCGGCCTCTAGCCTTGCTAGACGAGCTTTGAGCGCAGCAATTTTGGAGTCAGAGTTAGCAACGGCTGCTTGCGCGCGCTCCTCTTCTAAGGTGACAATTAGCTGCCCTTTTTTGACTTCGTCTCCCTCTTTGACCAAAAGCTCAGTCAAGACACCACCCTCCAAGGCTTGAATGTCTTGGGTGCGAGCGCTTGCTATAACGGTTGCCGTTGCCCGCGTAACTTGATCAATCTGGGCAAAATAAGCCCAAACTACTAAGGCAATAATACCAAAGAGTGCGCCCCAAATAATGATACGAGTACGTCCAACTTTAGGGTCTTGAGCTTTATACTGATATTGATTCATGATCTCAACCTAAATTATGATAGTGATGGCATTACTCATCAGTTTTTAACTCAATACTTGAGGATTTTTGGCTAATAACACGCACTTGTGGCTTACTGACTTTCGCTGACATTTTATTATTTTTTTGTGGCGCTTCATTGGCTTTTAGCTGCTCAAGCACTCGATCTTTAGGTCCATCCATGACAATCTTTTGATTATCCATAATAATAATACGATCAACCAATTGGAGTAAGGGCATCTTATGAGTGGAAACAATGAGCGTGTGATCTTCACCAAATTCTTTTTTGAGCACCTCAATACATTTTAACTCTTGGCGATTATCCATCGACGCGGTTGGCTCATCCATCAGTAATATCGAAGGTTTGGTCAGTATTAGACGAGTAAAAGCGACTAGCTGCTTTTGCCCACCCGACAAGCCTTTACCGCCCTCACTAATCGGCAAATCCAAGCCACTTGAATGACTAGCGACTAGCTTAATCAAGCCGGTTTGCACTAGGGCATCACGCATTACGTCATCACTAGGAGCTGGTAGCCCAATTAATAAGTTCTCTCGTAAGGTTCCCTCAAATAGTCGGTGATCTTGCTGCAGATAACCGACTTGCTCACTTAGAGATGCACGACTAATCTGTTGAATGTCTAGCCCATCTAGTAGTATACGACCTTGCGATGGTGCGTATAGTCCTGATAATACCTTGAGTAAAGTCGACTTGCCTGAACCAATCGGCCCTAACACTGCAATGCGCTCGCCAGCATTGATTTTTAGTGTATTAATAGATAAGGCTGGTTGGTCATTATTCTGATAATTAAAGCTAACTTTATCTAGAACGAAGTTGCCCATAATGCGACTGGGTGATAAAGGGTGGCTGACGCCATGGTTGTCTTGCTCCAAGGAGAATAGCTGTTCGATATTGAGCTTGGCAGCCTTGGCATGAGAATGCTGTACGAGTAGATTAGGAATACTCATAATCGGCGCTAGAATACGACCGCCTAGGATAGAACACGCAATCAAGCCGCCCATAGTCATGTCACCAGACATCACCACAAACGAGCCGACAATCACAATTCCCACATAACTGGTTTGTTGAATCATCTGCGATAAATAACTCAAATTGTCATTGGCGTGCTTCATATCGAGATCATTTTTGGTGGTGATATTCATCACATCGAGCCAGCGTGATAAAAACTTCCAATTACCAGCGCCAGCTTTGATAGTCTCAACCCCCTCTACCGTCTCAACCAAAATACCAGTCTTACGATAAGAGGCCTGCGCCCCAACAGCGGCGATACTATCGATCTTTTTGCGAGCGCCGATACCTAACAAAATGGCGATAATGGCCGCTACGATAGGAACTAAAGCGACCAAAGGATTACCGATCACCACAATCAAAGTCACAAAGATAACGGCCATCGGAATATCGACTAAACCAAATAAAGTACTTGCGGTATAAAACCCACGAACTTGCTCGTAACCGCGTAATTGCGCGGCCATCGAACCCACCGATCCTGGCATCTGATCGATACGAACATTCAATAAGCGTTGGAATACTTCACGCGATAGATATTGATCAAGATTGACTACTACCTTGTCCATAATCTTTGAGCGCGCAAACTTCATAAAAGTTTCGAACAAAATGACCAAGCCCACCCCACTAGCTAGGATTATAAGCGTATATTCGCTACGAGTAGGAATGACGCGGTCATAGACCTGCATCGAAAATAACGATACCGCTAGTGCTAGCATGTTGATCAAGAAGGAAGCAACTACAGCTTCAACAACGATGCCGCGATAATTTTTCAAGTCTTTTTTGAGTAGTTGATCAAAAGAGACTTGCTTACGTTTACTAGGCTCATCCTCTAGGCGAATACGTAGCAAGTGTAAAAAATCATCACTGCTATAGGCGATGGTATTATCGGACTGCTGAAAGCGCCATAACCCTTGTGGATTTTGTTGACGAATAATGCCCCAACCTTCAGTAGGATGTAATGCAAGCAGCGGTAAAAAGGCAGCGTCCGGAGCCAGTAGCACTTCTGGCAATTGCTCTATATCGAGCTGCTGTAGCACATTAATAATACCCGCAATCGTTTGTAAATCCTCACGCTGTCGATTGATAACCCCATGTAAACGCACGCTATCAATAGGATAGCCTTGTTGCGTCAATAAAGCATGCAGCGCGGCTGATAGCTGAGAGGCTAGCACGAATGAAGCGTTCTCTATTTCTATAAGTTCGGATTGAGCAGGCAGATTAGACATATCAATAGTATCAGGCGGTAGATGACTATCAGGCGTTTGATTATTCGAGGCAGGTAGAGAAGAGCTCATAACGATGGTATCTCATTAGTTAACTATTTATAAACGCTCAGATTATGCGATGAACAGCTATTATTTTATTCCATAGCGTCATTCAATATGATTTTTGACTGAGTCTGTCTAAAACGCTGATCATACAAAATAGCTTCATCGTAGTTGCTGTCATCGCTATCACTAACTTCTACGGAAGAGTAAGTTTGAAAACCGTTTTGACTGTCTATCGATGTCATAGTCTGCTCCTCTGTAGGGACGACACTATTATTAATTGCCACTAGAGTCGGCGTAGTCATAATGGATTTAGAATTACCGGCATCTGGTTTGACTAACCAGCTTTTGACAGAGTCTATTGGTCTAAAGAGAGGTTCTGATTGACGGCTTTGATCAAACTGTTGCCAAGACATCATACCAAAATCAACCTGCAACTTATAATAAGAGGCAATAATAGAAGCTCTCGTCTCAACCAACTGTATCTGATATTGAGAGTGCTCACGTACGGCATTCAATACCTCAAGCCAAGACTTACGTCCCGCGATAAACTGCCGACGATAAGAACTAACAACAATTTGGGCGCCGGCGACTGCCGCAATTAATGAGCGTTCTTGATCTTTGGCACTAGCAAACTGTTGGTATTGGGTCTGTATGGTTTCGAGCACCAGTCTTCTTGATGCCTCTTTTGATTGCACCAAACTCTGTACGCGAGACTCCGAAGCTTTAGCTAACGCTAGATTAGACAGACCCGCCCCTGGATCGTAACTTAGACCGACTGAAAACTCGCCTTCATTATCATTAGAATCACTATCGTGATAGTAATCGTATTCATATTGGGCGTAAAAAGTAGGATAGCGTGCAGACTGTAGGGCCATAACTCCCTGCTTTGCCGCTTCAACCTGATAATGCTCTTTGACCACCGTAGGATTATAAAAGCTAGCTTGATCAAAGGCCATTCTCTCAAAAGCTTGCGAATAACCTTTGGCTTGATTGACAAGTTCGGCCAAGTTAGGCGCTGGCAAATCAGTTTCTGATAGTCTAAGACCAGTAATTTGCTGCAAGCGGGCGATAGCAATACGCTGCTGCTCAACCGCAGATTGATAGGCATTTTGTTCCTGCAAAATACGATTGGTCACCAAATCTAATTCAATACGAGCAGAAACTCCCTGTGAAACTCGGCGCTGCATCATAGCTTCAAACTCGGTCAACAATTTTAAACTATCAAAATAAACCCCTTGCTTGGTCAGCGCAGTCATATAACTTTGCCAAGCTTCTATCGTGGTTTTTGCTACTTGGTTCTGCCGCTCATAAGTGTATTCTTTTGCCGCTTTATCATCGAAAACAGCCTGATTGACATTGGCGGTGAGCTTACCTCCTGTCCATAACGACTGTCTAATCTGTAGCTGTGAGACCATACCGTCATCGCGATCATAGCCTGATGATACTGTAGGAGAAGGTAACAGATTCAGTTTCGCAGCTCTAATACTCTCAGTAGTAGCTTGCTGTTCAGAGCGAGCTGAACCTACCAAAGGATGGCTTTGAATCGCTTGATTGATAAGCTGATTCATATTGGTATCGGCGCTGCTAGCGCTAGCTAAGCTAGACATTAATCCAGACAACGTTAGATATAACATACCAACTGACAGCCGCTGCCAGTTACGTTTAGTCAGCACTACTATAGTAAGAGCTGGTCTTATGGCTGGAAGATGTGAATAAATAGTCATTCTGATATGCTGAATCCTGCGGTAGGTAAATTAAAGAGATATAAATCGCGCATCATGGCATTACCCTCATCTTATAGGACATTTTTATATAGGTAATAATAATTATAACCGATATAGTACTAGAACAATTATTATAGTGATAACCAGTCATTACTCCCTTAAAGCTGCCTTAAGGATCAAAATATATGCCTAAATCTTTACCACCAACTAAACCGGTAAGACCAAGAGATAAATCGATGTTAGCTATTGTCTTGGCAGTACTGCTACATATTGTGGTTGGCATTGTAATCTACTTTACAGTGTTTGATAAAGAGCGGCCCATCACTGTACCGACTGTTACTGCCGATAATAAACAGTCAGTATCGGCAGCTATGGTGGCAGATGAAAAGCTATCTGCTGCCAATCCAAAGGATTTGATAGACCAAATAGAGTCTTCAAAAAGCGTCAATAGTCATAAAAAAAACTCTGCCTCCGTCAGTACTAATAATACCTCAGCTAATGAAAGTACTACATCGAAGCAAAAACCCGAAGTCATAACTAATAGCAGAGATACAGTAGCGCCAACAGTAACTTTATCAAAAAACGACAATATCATAACTGACGTAGAGTCCACCACTAATAAAACACCAGCCCAGGCTGAATATAAACTCAAACAAACCCAAGAGTATCAACAGCTAGATAAAGACATTGATCAAGATAATGAACAACTCTCTAAACTCATTGATGAGGTAAAAAAACGCAATCAGAGTCAAATTCAACAGCATCACCTACCTAAAGCTAGCGAAACTCCAAGCGATAATACACCTAGGGTTCAGCACGATTACCCTATTACACCGATCACCTCATTACCTCCTAAAAAAGGATCTGCTAAAGACGCTCAGGCCGCTGAAGGTTCACCGACTAATCAATAAGCCTCGTAATTTTAAATAACAAAAAGCCATAATTGATTATGGCTTTTCGTCATTCAAAGAGTAGACAACAAGGTAGCTGATCCTAAGGTAAGTAACTTTTAACCACTCTGCTTATATTATAGTGATGTCTGTATCTACATATAAGGTAACCGTTGAATCTGTCGTACTTTGATACTGACTGTAGCCGGCTTGATCAGACGTTTGTTTTTTAATAAAATCTGTTGTTAAAGATACTTGGTCAGCATTATCACCATTAATAAACAGCTGGTTATTGCTATCGGTCATGGCGATGACATCACTGGTACTGAGATTAGTCAATGCCTGCGCACCATTACCAGTCATATCAATCACCTCCATATTATCAATCACACTACTATCAAAGTTACCAAAATCAATACTGGTATTAGCCACGTTGATCAACAAAGTATCGAAACCAGCGCCACCATCCATCAGTAGGTTATCTTCGGAGAACACTAACCTGTCATTACCACCACCACCTTGTAGCATGTTAGCACCACTACCACCATCGAGGAAGTCATTACCACTACCGCCGATTAAAATATCATCACCAGCACCGCCTTTATAATTCACCGGTGTTGACTGCCCCGAAGCATCTAGGATGTCGTCTTCAGCAGTACCATTGAACTTATTAGTAAAGGCGATATCAATAGATACTTGGTCTATTATAACGGCTGAGGTATTCTTCATAGTACCTGCCGTATCCACTGTGCTTAAAGCAAAATCAAGATCACCTTTTAGGGCTACTGAGGATTGAATCTGTAAGGCATTAATCTGCTCAGGAGTGATACCACTGATGGTATAACTCTTATCAGCTGCCTTCCAAACGGCATCTAACGGCTCAGTTGTGCCTTTAACTTTAATACGCAGCATACCCTCTTTTAAATCAGCTCCATTACCAGTAATGACCATAGTGACCGTTTCACTGCCATCCGTATCTTTCATAACGGCGTTTAGGTTTAAAGCCGTCCATTTGCCTTGAGAACCAAGCACCGCCGATGGATCGAATTTCACTCCATCCGCAACGGGCTGCACATTAAGCTCAATTACTAGCGGATCACTGATCATGCCACTGTCATTAACGACCTTCATCTCGATATTAGGGACAACAGCACTGACATCTTCAGGAGCCTTGATAAAGATATTCGGTGTCTCGCCTTCTTCACCGCTATTAATTTTATTCAACTTAGAAGCATCAATAGACCATGAGTTATTGTCACCTGAGCCACCATTATTACTCGCTAAAACGTTATCACCACTCTTATTAGTGTAATAAACCAGATAGCCGTTAGGGATATTGTCTAAGGTAATAGCGCTAGCCTTATCACCTTCATCGATATTAGTAATTTTATAGTCAATAGCCACCTTAGTATCTTCAGCACCAGTAGCGGTAGCTGTTGACAGACTCCCACTATCAGTGATGCTTAGATTGTCTGGCTGTGCTGAGACCTCAACGGTATATTGATGCTCATAGCTTACCGTACCACTATCATACCCTGGAACATCAGTCGCTTCCTTGTGAGAGGTGTTGACAGTGATGGTAGCGCTACCATCAGCGTTTTCGGCGGGCGTGTATTTGACTGTGACGTTATCGGGAGGATTAATACCGACATCAAGCTCATAGTACGTACCCGCAGGAATACCATCGACATCATTATCACCCAATGTCACTTCATCTAGCGGAACGCCATTGGCATCAGTCAGCACTCCGGCAGGACCAGTACCTGTCTTCAAATCAGACTCATTGACCTGAATGTAGAGCTTGCCATCAATCAGTACGACATAATCACCATCAGCACTGTTCTTTAGGTTAATGTTGATGTCAACGCTAGTATCTTCATCAGTTGCCACCGTGGTTGTTTTACCATTAGCATCCATTGGATCAGTAACAGGCTTGACCTCAATACTGACACCATTAATCTGCACTCTCTCCTCGCCACCGTCTCTATCCAAAGCGGTGAAGTTGGCATTAAAGGTAAAGTCTTGACTACCACCTGTGATATTGGTACTAAAGTCTTTTGGCGGCTTGACTGTTACCGCATCAAGGGCGTCTTCTGGACTGAGGTTACTGGCATCGTCAACACTAACAATCCACTTACCACCAATCTGCTGTACAATCACGTCTGCATTGGTACTTGATATCTCAGTCCCTAATGGTAAATCAGTTAAGGAGAAAGTATAAGCACCAACAGTACTGGCGGTAACAGGATTTAAGGTCGCGTCTAGTATTTCACCAAGAACAAAGCTGACATCCTCTATCTGTGGGTTGTCATCGTTTTTGGTGAAGCTGGCTATCAAGTCAGGCTTGACAGGCGTATCACCACCGGCCGTTCTATCTAAAACAATATCAAAGCTTGCTTCTGCACGCGCTTCCTTACCATCAAGACCTTGACCATTAATATCTTGTGTCATACCTGTCACTTTAATACTGAAAGTGCCGTCGGGTATATTGTCAGTCGTATCATTACGTTCTAGCACTAACTCATAAGTTGGGGCAGTCGCAGTAATAGCCGTATTCGGTACATCAACATACCAGATACCATCTGACAAGATGCCACCCAATACATTCAGACCATTAGGTACATCGGTAACCTCTAGGCGAGTGAAGCTTTCTGAACCATCCTTATCAGCTGAGGTTAATGAAACAGTGACAGAAGCGGTATCATTGCTACCACTATTATCAATAGAAACATCATTCTCAACTAAAGTCATTACTGGGTCATCAGTAACTGCTTGGAAGGTGACGTTAACAGTTGCACTACCAGTTGCAGAAGTACTAATCTCTGAACCATCAGTCAATTCAGCGGTATCAGTATAAATGTAGTCAAAATCTATACTGACATTATCATCGCTATGACGTTTGTCATCGTTGTACCTGATTTCAATCTTTTGATTTGGGGTATAAGTAAGCTCATCACCTACGTTAAGGGTTACTTCTACCCCATCAACTTGCAGCTCTATTTTTTTGGCAATCAGGTCATCAGCTTGTAAGATAATACTCTTAAGTGCTTCATAGCCTGTTGCACTATTGGCAGGTTTAGAAGCATCCGTCGTCTCAAAAGCATTGGCAAAGTCTATCTTCGACCACTCATCTTCTATCGCAGTAATCTTTGGATTATTTACTTTGCCATCGGCAGCATCAGGGGTTACTAGAATAGAGATATTTTTTGCAGTATGAGTCGCACTGTTCCCTGATTCGGTCTCTGTAGTCGTACCTGCAATGGTGAAGTTGATTTCACCTGCAAAATTATCAGGGGTGGTTAGCTTAGCACTGTCATCTTTAAGTGCTTCGAGTGATACTGACCACTTACGTCCTGCACCACTACCGCCCAAGAATACTGCACCTGTAATTCCAAAGCCTTCTGGAATACCGGTAACGACATAGCTGATCTGCTCAGCAGCTGGGCTGTCACCATCATAAGCCTCGATATCCGCAACATCCTTGAATAGGCTGGATAAGGCAATCTTATGGTTACCGGTACCATCTAGCGTCGCTTCATTAGTTATATAGGTATGTGTGTAATCCACACCATCGATGTTAGTTGTGTCAGTTGCTAACTTATCATTACTTATCAAGTCTGCTTTGCCATTGACTTTGACAGGCAGAGTAAGCACGGAGCTTGCATTACCCGTAGTGCCCTCTTCTTGACTCACTGACTGCACTTTTAGATTTACCGTGCCACTGAAGTTTTCCGCAGGCACAAAGTACAACCCAGTTACGCTATTATTGTAATCTTCAATCACTACCGTACCACCAGTAGTATCAAGTAAGACTGTATCACCGTTGCTATTAGTATAATAAAGCTGCCCATCTGCTGGGATATCAGAGATAGTCACATCATATGTCTCAGAGCCGTCATCATCACGCGAGCTTGGGCGGATATTGAGTGGAATACCATCGGTAGGAATGATATCTCCACCAATAGCTACATCGGTCATCATGGCAGCAGTGTCACGCTCATTACCATCGACAATAGCTTGATCCTCATCACCTTCGGCAGGATCGACGGCTAAAGTAGCTGGATCAGCTACGCCTTTGACTTCAAAGGTTAGGTAGCTTTCACCACTGGTGGCTTCATCTGTTACAGTACTGTTAGTGTCTTCGTCAACATCGACCGTTTTTGCCTCGACCTTGACTGCTGTCTCAGCACCACTAGCAAGGTTAAAGTCACTATAGTCTTGCGGAGGGGTTACCGTGACAGTATCTAAATATTCCATAGGAATATCGACACCATTGCCGTTATCAGTCAGGCTAACTAAACCATTGCCATCATTATAAGTAAATACCGCTCCTTCAACTGAAATGAAGTTACTACCGTCCTTATTACCGAACGTCAGTATCGCAAAGGTTTTTTCAGAGGTGTCCTGATTCTTCCAAAAGCCTTTTAGGTTAAAGCCATTGTTAAGATCAAAAGCAGTATCTTCTAACGCTGTTATCATGCCATAGTTATGATCAGGGTTGATGGTTAAATCAGGATCACCATCACCATCAGTATCCGTACCAACTCTTTCGGCAACAGGTGTTACCACTACAGTTTGGGTCAAAGTAGCTGTGCCAGTAACGGTAGTACCACCAATATCATCATCAGTGTCTTGGCTGGTCACTGTAAAGGTAATATCAGCGTCTTTGGATGAATGAGGTGGTGGAGTGACAGTCATCTGACTTAAATCAGGTGAACCAGTCATATTAATAGTTACAGTCGTACCAACTTGCGACCCTGCGCCAGTAGTGTCTGCAAACGTCCAGCCTGCTGGTAATTCAAACTGAATCTGGGTAATGACTTCTGCCCCAGAACCGTTATTATTATCCTGTACTTTAAAGCCAAATTTATCAAGGGTGACGGCTGTGTCTTCTGTCGTTTTAACACCTGTATTTTCTAGCTCCACTTGTCCAGCTACTGGAGTGACGGTTAGGTTTACTTTTACTGTACCAATCAGCTCTACAGAGGTATTTTTGATAGCTGAATCAGGGTCATGATCTTGAGTATATAGCGACACCTCAACACCATTCATATCTAGAGAGTCAAACTTTCCAGTCTGAATAGTGATTTTAGGCTCTGAGTTACCACTGACTACAAAATCAGTAGCAGTTAAGCCAGCATTGATACCGATCAATACCTGACCATTATCATCGGCGATGAATGGGGGAAGCGGCTCAGTGCTGCCAGCAGGTGTAAAATTAATAATGGCGCCAGGGACTAGACCCGAAATCACAAAGCCATAAGTCTCAGCATCACCTTTAGCAGCACTACCTACTAAATCACCAAAGGTAGTAGTTATCGGTAACTTAACAGACTCACCTTCTTTAAGAGTTACGGTTAAAGTATCCCCAACAACTTCATTTTGATCATAACCAAACTTACTGGCATCATCACCACTTTGATTTTTTTTACTACTATCAGTCACGGCTTGGACATCGACCTTGATAGTAGCATCAGCCTTTGCACCATTTACATTAGGAAGCTTGTTGCCAGCCGCATCAACTTCATACTCAGTCACTGACATACCAATCGAGATGTTTGTGGCATTGTCTTTAGGTGGCGTGAGCGTCATCGCCTCAAAATCAGCTTTTGACATAGTAATGGTCGAACTATTTTTTCCTGGCGGATCATTAATAGTAGGAACATCACTTAATAAAATAGTAATAGTTTGATTGACAGTAGAGGTAGTAATACTGCCACTACCATAATCTAACTCTACTCCTTTAGGTATCTTGCTTAAGGTAATTAAACCAATACGCTCAGGTGTATCATTCGTACTGGAAGTGTCTAAGTCTTTGTTATCTTTTATTTTTACTGACAACCCTAGAGAAACCTCAGTGTCCTCCTTGGTTGTTATTGTCTCCGATCCTTTGTTTGGAATCACTTTATCACCAATTTCTACAGTAGGCATGTCTGATAATGGCTTGACGGTGATTTCTAGTGTTTCAGTGCCTGTTTGTGGGGTGGTCGCATTAACACCATTGTTTACCGTAACGGTAATATCTGGTATTTTGCCACTGTAGTTGGGGGCAGGTTTAAAGGTATAGCTGCCGTCACTATTAATAGTGATATTGCCAATGGAGTTAGTACCATCAACTAAGATGTCGCTACTTTGTCCCGCATTTTTGCTAATAGTTGTACCATCAGTAAGCTCAAAAGTATAACTTTCAACTACCAAAGTCTCACCAAAATCAGGGTCATCGTCGTTAATAAGAATATTACCCATTAAGGTCGTATCTTCATTAACGATTTTTACATCATCTACTAGTGAGATGCCATCATTGGTACCAGTAATGGTTACCTCAACATAGCGAATCTCACTGGTGCTGATCTCGTTGCCACCATTAGTCGCTGTAATATTATTGCCATCATCGACTTGTACGGCGTAGCGTATGGTGATGGTTTCGCCTGCTGGGAGGAAGTTAATATCTGTATCTTCTGCTTTAACCTCCCAAGTGCCATTATTGTTTGTCGCTTGGGTTATTGAGAATATACCTTCTAATGCTGCTTTTTGATCAGTCGTTAGAGATTTTAAAGTAGTAGTGCCAGTAAAATCATACTTATTTTGAGCTTCTAGATATTTCAATGTCAGATTATCACTGGTATCAATATCATTGAAAGCGATAGTGCCACTTTGAGTAATAATTGAATCATCTGTTTGTTCGATGAAAGATATATTGGCAATATTGCCATTACTATCAGCAGTAATTGTTGGTTGGTCGTTAGTGCCCGTGATGGTGATAGTGAGCTTGGCAGTATCAGTACTACCATCAGCATCAGTGATGGTGTACTCAAAGGTTTCGGTCAAACTCTCACCTAGTGCCAAATACTGTATAGCGGCATTATCAACATCATAGGTATATTCGCCATTCGCATCTAGTGTTAGCTCCCCAAAATTGCCTTGAATTAGAGTCGGTGCTGTGCTATCAACTGTACTGGTAGTACTCCCAAACTCTACTGCCGTTACCGTGGTTGCATCTGCACCTAAATCATCAGCCACATCATCGGTCGCTGCACCAGTTGACGTAAGAACGTTACCGGAAACGATATCTGTTTCTTCGCTAATAGTGTTTTTGTCATCATTTGCAGTAGGTACAGTATCGATAATCTCAATATCTAAGGTGTCATTGATTTTATCGCCAATTGTGTTGGTTAACTCTACTGCAAACTGGTCAAAAACTTCACGATTAGGCACGTCATGATCTTTTACATTGCCGTTCTCGGTATATTCGTAAGTGAGTTCACCTGTTACTGCGTTATATCCAGTGATTACCAGTTCACCTAAACTAGTAGTGATAATGACCGATGTGGTCGTAGCATTGGTAACGTCTTGACCACTGACAGTCAGTGCTGTAACACTCTGTGGATCGGTTATATTAAAGCTACCTGAAACATTAGCACCAGTCGCTTCTATGACGCTGTTATCTTCGACTGTCAATGTCGGTGCGATATCATTATCTAAGATCGTACCAGTGCCAATCACCCCATCAATAGTGACCGTAGTGGTTTCATCATTCTCAAGGATAGTGTCATTCAAGGTCGGGTAAGTAACGGTAAAGTCAGTGACGCCTGCAGGTACGGTGATGGTGCCCGCGACTGGATCATAAGTGACGCCATTACTAAAGACTAGATCAGTAGGATCGCTACTGTAATCATCGCCGTCAGTGGCGGTGACGCCTGATAAGTCAAACTCATAGGTGACGTCCGCTTGGGTGACGCCATTAATGGTGACGCTATG
>Ga0098067_1000478_pt1 | contig 14966 bp, 17 predicted proteins | sample 26_taG_FD_92578 | JGI IMG/M metagenome (GOLD analysis project Ga0098067, IMG submission 92578) | Marine viral communities from Cariaco Basin, Caribbean Sea - 26_WHOI_OMZ | ecosystem: Environmental > Aquatic > Marine > Oceanic | place: Caribbean Sea: Cariaco Basin | collected 2014-11-09
ATCGATAAAGCCAATAAACAAGCGCAGCGTAATCTGGATGCAGCATTGGCAGCGGCGCGTCTTAAAACGCAAGCAATGACTGCTAATGATGTCTCGGATTGCATCGAGTGCGACAAGCCTATCGGTGAGCAGCGCAAGCAATACATGCCATCAGCCACTCGCTGCATCCCTTGCCAAAACGAGCATGAAGCATGGGAGCGTAGACGATGAATGACGCAATGATTATGTTCATTATCAGCTCGGTATTTACAGTCGTCAGTGCCGTATTTTGGCGATGGGTCGCAAATATCAGCACAGCGCGTCGCGAAGACCTTGCAAAGATTGAGGCGCTTAATACCGAGCTATCAGACCTTAAGTCAGAGGTGTACCGCAACTATCAAAGCAAGAATGAATCGCATCGTGATAATGGTCAAATCCTCGACATGCTGCGTGAAATTAAAAATGACGTCACGCGCTTGGGTGACAAAATGGACAAGAAGGCGGACAAGTAATATGCCAAACCAGCAACAGCACTTTAATAAGCCCACGCCTGATGCCACTCAAGCACCTGATGAGGTCATACAGCTACTGGGTGATATCAAAACGCAGAATCAGACGATGATGCAGCAGTTTGACACGCTAGAGACCAACATTAGCAAACGCGCCACGATGGCGGGAGCGATGGCTGGGGCTTTTACTGGCGGCGTTGGCGGCACTGTCGTCAGCGTCGGCATCGAGCTTATCAAAGCTAAGTTTGGGGGCTAAGTATGGCGCATTCACAAGCGACAAAAGATGATCTACGCAAAAAATATATCTTTGAAGGTCTGTCGCTAGCAATGGCTGCGGTCATGACCGAGGTGAGCTATCCAACGGCGCAGCGCTGGAAAAACGTCGCGGCTGATGCAGGTGATGATTGGGATAAAGTTAAAACTGCGCATAGCATGGCGGGTGGAGACTTGGAGGATATATCACGGCAGATACTGACTGACTTCATTATTCAGTTTAAAGCCACGATGGAGTCTATCAAAGCCGCTGATGATATCGGACCAGGACAACGTGTCGAGATGCTGACCAGCCTTGCCGACGCCTACAATAAAACTGTCGCCTCAAGTCGCAAGCTGCTACCTGAAACGTCCAAGCTCGCTATCGCGCTGCAAGTGCTTGAGATGCTCGCTAAGTATATCCAAGAGCATAAGCCTGAGCTGCTGATTGAGTTTATGAGTGTGCTAGAGCCGTTTGGTCGATTGATTGAGAAGGAGTTGAAGTGACCGACTTTGAAACCAAGTTGCTTGAGCGCGTAGAGGTTATCAGTCGCAAGCTGTCATGGGCTTGTCTCTGGTTATTTATCATTATGCTAACGACGTGTGCGGGATAAAATGAAAAACAAAGAGTTTGCTGATCGTCTCAAGGATATTGCCCGTGCGCTGCAAGCGGATATCGATGCGCATTGCAATGACTGGGACAATGATCCCGCTGTCATCAAAGAGCGCATCGCCAAAGTCAATGACAAGGTGACGGGCTTTGAGTACTTTGTGACGCATTATTTTCCGCACTATACGCGAAACCCAGACCAATCCTACTTGCATAAATACCTGTTTGCTCGCTTACCGCAAATATTATCGTCTGAGCGCTCAGAGCTTGATGCTTTGGCTGCGCCGCGTGGTGAAGCTAAATCAACCATCGTGACCCGCTTGTTTACTTTGTATTGTGTCGTCACCAATCAGAAAAACTACATTGCCATTATCAGTGACAGCCTTGACCAGTCTGCTGAGTTTTTGCAAGCCATCAAGACTGAGCTTGAGGTCAATCCGCGCATCAAAACTGACTTTCCAAAGGTGCATGGTGCCGGTCGCATTTGGCAGTCTTACACCATCCATACTGCCAACAGCATCAAGATACAGTGTGCCGGTGCACGTAAAAAGATGCGTGGTTGGGTCTATAGTGCGTATCGTCCAGACCTTGTGCTGCTCGATGACCTAGAAAACGATGAGAACGTCGAAAGCCCAGAACAGCGTGACAAGCTGTATAAGTGGCTACTACGCACACCGCTAAAGCTTGCCGCTGCTGGCGAAAAGATGGATGTCGTGTATATCGGTACGATACTGCATCACGATAGCGTGCTCAATCGCATACTGAAGAACAAAGGTTGGACGACGCGGGTATTCAAAGCGCTGCTTGAGTGGCCGGATAATATGAAGCTGTGGGATGAATGGGAAGCCATTTATCATGACGAAGGTGAAGCTGCTGCCGTCGCGTTTTATCAAAAACATAAGCGCAAGATGGATAAGGGTGCGAAAGTGTCTTGGGCAGCAAGACCACTGCTTGCCCTTATGATTATCCGTACTCGTGATGGTCATGGCAACTTTGATAGCGAGCTACAGAACGACCCTGCTGCTGGTGAGGATTCGCCATTTAGCGACTCTATCAACTACTGGCGTGAGTTGCCTGCGGGACTTATTTACTTTGCGGCTGTTGATCCGTCACTTGGCAAAAAAAGCAAGACGCGCAAAAAAGGCGACCCGTCCGCTATTATCGTTGGTGGTTATGATCGATTGAATGGCAAGCTCTACACCGTCGTTGCTGACATCCAGCGCCGCACACCCGACAAGATTATATCGGACGTCATCAAGTATCAAAAAGAATATCCGCAAATATTGGGCTGGGCGGTTGAGTCGGTGGCATTCCAAGAGTTTTTACGGACTGAGCTGGTTAAGCGTTCAGCACAGCAAGGCATTCATGTGCCTGCTATCCCTGTGTTTCCGCATGGTGATAAAGAGCTACGCATTATTGCGTTGCAACCTCACATGGCAAATGGACTCATTTTACTGCACCACAAACAAAAGACGTTGATTGCGCATTTTACTCATTTCCCAAAACACGAAAACGATGACGGGCCTGATGGGTTGGAGATGGTCTGGAAACTTGCGACCAGTTTTGCCAAAGCGAGCAATACGCCGATGGCTGCATGGGAAGTGCCACAGCCAAGCCTGTACCACTATTAAGCTAAGGATAAATCATGTTTGGATCAAAAGCCAAAAAGCAAAAGGTTGACCAAAAAACGCTACTGGTCGCCGTCGATAGTGCGCTAGAGGGTGCGGATGCAGTCAGTGCTGACCAATTGCTCACAGAGACCGGCAAAAGCCGCCAAGAACTGCTTGATGCAGTAATGGCAGACGACGAAGTGCTTAGCTGTCGCGCTGACATTGAGGGCGCTATCAATGCCGCTGCATGGCGTATTTGGGGTGATGATGTCGACGAGGACTTAATTAATCGACTCTATCGAATGTTTAGACGACTGTATAACGATATTGCTAGCGTCGCAGTGCTAGCGATGTTTAATGGCTACTGTGTCGGCGAATATGTCTATAAAAAAGAGCTAGACGGTTTTTTAAGTATCGATAGACTGCTGTCAAAAGACGGTGAGCTGGACAATTATACGCCGATGCGTGATGGCTCGGTAATGCTAAAAACTGAGGACGAGAGTGTCGCGATCAATCAAGACATCAAGTACCTGGTACTGACGAGCAAGGCTGTGCCTGCGCGTCCTGCTGGTGAGATGATGATTGTCCGTGCCTATCCTGCCGTCGCCCTACGCAAACGTGAATGGGCATACGCAGGTCAGTTTATCGCTCGCTACTCTCAGCCGTATGTGGTCGGCACGCAAGGCTCTGATAGCGGATTTGGTACGACGCTTGGCGACTTTACCAGTAAGATATTTAGCTTTATCAATGGTGGTGCTGCCGGTATCGGTAAAGATGACAAGATTGAGCTGCATCAGCTGTCTGGCGATGGCGCAGCGTTTGAGTTGTTTGAGCGCTTGGCAAACCGCCGCATTCAAAAGCTGCTGCTAGGACGTGTCAAGACCAGTGAGCTGACATCAGGCTCACGCTCAGCGCAAGAAGCTGATGATGTCGCACGCCAAGACCGCGTTATGTCCTATCTGGGGCTAATGACTAAAGGCATACAACATGCTATCGATGCCATTATCACCGTCAATCAAGCATGGGGCTTACCGATTACAGCGCCGCAAGGCATTTGGTTTGAATATCCAAAAGTCAAAGCCTTTAACATCGAAGAAGCTGATCGCGATATCAAATATACCAGCACTGGACAAGTGCGCCTGACCAAACAACGGTTGCTCAATGTCGGCTACGAAGAGTCAGAATTTGAGATGGTTGAGTCTGCTGTGCCAGCACCTATCGCACAGCTGTCGCAGCAAGTGCGGGCGCTGCAACTGCAATTGAGCAATGGGCTACCAGACAATATCACTGAGCCGACCACAGATGATGATATCGATCATGACCGCGCTATCATGCAGCCCAAAGTTGAGGCGCTGCTGTCGGTACTCGATGGCTGCGAGAGCTATAGCGAGTTTGAGCGACGGTTAAGTGAGATGACGTTGCCAGATGGTGGATTGATAGATGATCTGATGTCGCAGTGTGTCGGTAGTTATATCGAAGGGCTTGCAAACGACAATGGAGTGACTGACTGATGCCAGTACCCAAGGAGTTTTTGAACCCTGATGAGCTGACCAACGTCCAAGCGCTAGCAAGCTTTGACGGTAAGACGTTGATGCCGCGTTATCACTACATGGATGTGCTTGCGCGTGAGCACGCCGTGGCGTTTAGTGTCGCTAAGATGATGGACGAGGATATGCTGGCTGACGTGCAATCTGCACTGACTGATGCGCTGTCCAACTCGACGGACTTTGATGTGTTTAAAAAACGCATGGAGCCGTACCTGATGGCGAAAGGCTGGTGGGGCAAAGAGCTGGTCGTTGATCCGCTGACGGGTGACGCCAAAAAAGTACAGCTTGGCTCGACTCGTCGCCTACGAACGATCTATCACACCAATCTACACGCAAGCTACGCTGCTGGACAATGGCAGCGCATCCAAGAGACCAAGCGCGGTCTGCCGTATCTGCAATATATGCCATCTGTCGCAGGTAAAAAACGCGATAAGCATAAGCAGTATTACAACGTGGTACGTCCTGTCGATGATCCAATCTGGCAGATGATTATGCCGCCAAATGGTTATGGCTGTCTGTGCTGGGTCAAGCAGCTGACTAAGGGGCAAGCACGTCGCGCTGGCATCAGCGATGAGTTTGAGCTGGAGATGGTCGATGTCGAAAACCCGCGCACTGGTGAGACGATGCGCGTCCCTGCTGGACTGGATCCAAGCTTTGCGCACAATCATGACCGCTTGACTGCTGCCCGTCTACTACAAGCCGAGAAAATACAAGGTAATAAAGCCGTACCAGCTGCGGATAAAGCTAAGGCAAAGGAAGCGGCAACCGCACAGCTCGATAATTATATGTCGCAGCTTATCTTTAATCCGGTGATTAAAAAGTTTGCACCCAATGTATCGACGCCCTCATTTGATGCTCGTATCAATGCATTTGCTCGTGCTAGTGATGGTCGCGCTGCTGAGATGATTGGTATCGCTCGCAATACAACAGAGTCGCACCAGTGGGCAGTGGCAACGCTTAGCTCTACGCTGCAAGAAACGATGGATATCAAAAAGTACGTCGCTTGGATGGGTGAAGACACGCTGCTTGCGCTGACACGCGCTGCTAAAAACAGCGCAGAGGATGTCATTGAGCTGCTACACACCACACGCGATATGCTCAATAACGCTGATGAGCTAATCAAGCTCGATGACGGCGGATATAAGGCGCTATTTATCAGTAAGGGTAAACGCTATCAGGCGACACTGGCGGTCGATAAAGTGACAGATACGCTCAATATTACCGACTTGACGCAATTGTGAGCAGTACGCCCAATCGCAATAGCGTTTAACACCCGTTTAATGTCTTGACCACGCGCTTTTAACATCGACATCACGTCATTACAGCAAATATCTATATAAACGGCTTAAATCGCAAATTTAAGCCGTTTTGCTTTTTATGCGTGATTACCTGAACCGCATCATCTAACCATATTTAATGCCGCTCATCATAATGAGACTTTATCGACACTCTTTATTTTACGTTGTCGCGATTTTACTCATTAGCTGGACGTTATTATGCCAAAAGACCACAAAAAGCCAAATATCTATCTGCTCTCTGAAGTCAATGTCGCTGATGCCCCTGCTGATGCCGACAAGTCGTTGCCGCGAAAGTTCAGCGGTGTCGCCAATAGCGGAAAGCCTTTTAATTCAGGCGGTGAGTTGGTTATTGCTGACTTATCTGACGTTAGTTATAAGTCCAATGTGCCTGCGCTATTGTTGCATGACCGCGCCCAACGTGCAGGATTTGGTCAGCTCAGTGTAAAAAATAATCAATTGGTTGTGGCGGGAACTCTGTTAGACAACCAGTACGGTCAAATGGTTGCTCAAGAGTCAGACGCTGGTTTCCCATGGCAAATGTCTGTGCATATCAGTGCAAAAAGCACCCAACAGTTAGGGCAGAACGAAACGGCCGTGGTCAATGGTCAAACCGTCACTGGCCCTATGATCGTTATGAAAGATTGCAGTGTGTTCGAAATCTCGTTTACCCCGACTGGTGTAGACAACGAAACGTCTGCCATCGCTCTTGGCGACGACGGAACAAATTCAACTATCACTCAACCCAATTCGCAAAAGGACACAACTATGACTCCCGAAGAAATCGCAGCACTACAAAAGCTCACAGCAGACCAAGCGGAAGAGATTAAAACCCTCAAAGAGGAAAAGTCTGAGCTTGAAAAAGAGAAAGCCGAAGCTGAAGAAGAAGCCAAAGCCGCTGCCATCGATGCGCAACTGTCGCAAGCGGGCTTTACTAAAACCGAAGACGGCAAAGGTTGGAATGGCGTTAGTGCTAGTACGGTCAATGTCTTGCTATCGGCTACGCCTGATGATGCCAAGTCAATGATCGGTGATCTGCGAGCGCCTGGTAAGCAAGATGGTACGCCAGAATGGCTGCTTAGTGAGCAGCACAAGCCTAACGGTAACGGCGGTCAAGAGCGTCAATTATCTAGCAATCCAATGCTAGCAAACGCTGAAGCACGCGGCCAAGAGTCAAAAAACTACATCTAAGCTGGTGGTTATGTCTACCGTGCGCTGAGTAACTTGCTTGGCGCAATAACAGCAAATCCTTTATTAGCCTTATCAAATACCACTAGGAGCACTCCATGCCTGATTTAACCATTGGCGATATCTTGAAAAGTGAAGCTGATCCAAATAACCGCATCGCTATCCCTGCGCCTGTCGGCACCAAGACGGGTCAGCCTGTCAAATATGTTGCCCGCGATCAGTATCTGTTTGCATTAACCGATGAAGTCAACGGCGAAGTACTGGTGCAGCCACATAACTGCGTCATGAACCTTGCGCCCATTATGCAAGCGGATATCGATGCGGTGTTTACCGATGGCGATAGCTTGGTGCCATTAAGCAATGCTGAGCTGCTGACCCAAGGCGATGCACACGGCATCAAATATATCGGCACGCCACGCACTTAAACGCTGATTGACAGCCCTTTAACTTTGATTTAAACCGCATTTACATTTAACAAGGATTGCATTATGCCTTTATCCAATGAAAGTCACTTTGGTGTACGCCCAATGACTGAGGCAATCAAACGCTTGCCAGTTACTCCAACCATTATCCGTAGCCTAGGCATCTTTAAGCCTGAGTATCTAAGTACAACCAGTGTCGCGGTTGAGTCAAATGACGGAGTGCTATCGCTAGTACCTGCTGTGCCACGCGGTACGCCAGGCGCACCCGTGGCTACTACCGGTCGTGGCAATCGTCATAGTTTTGAGATGTTGCATTTGCCCAAGCACGACATCGTGCGTGCGGATGATGTGCAAAACGTGAAGTCGTTTGGCAGCGATAACAAGGCGGCTACTGTCGCTGAAAAGGTCAATGACAAGCTCGCTGATATGAAGTTTGATATCGAATACACCCGCGAGCATTTAATGTTGGGCGCTATCAAAGGCAAGATTTTAGATGCTGATGGTACACCGTTAGTCGATATTTATGACCGCTTTGGCATGACCCGCAAGACCATCACTTGGAACTTATCAGGCGCGAACTCTAACGTCGGCAAGATGATTGATGGCGCGATTACTGATCTTAGTAAAAAGCGCGGCGGCGAGCCAGTTGATGGTTGGTATGTCTTATGCTCGCCTGAGTTTATGCAGGCTGTTGCTTATCATAAGACGATAGTTGAAATCTATCAGCGATTCCAAGAAGGCAAGATGTACCGCGAAGGCGATACCAACGTCGGCTTTAAGCATAAGAATATTGAATTTATCCAATACGACCATGTGTTTGAGTCTGGTCTGCAAATCAAGGCTGGTGAAGCTGAGATTATCCCTAAAGGCACGCGCAAAACGTTCCGTGAGTACTTTGCCCCTGCTGACACTGCTGCTGCGGTAAACACCAAAGCTGAGGCGATTTACGCTAGCCGCGAAAAACTGGCACATGATAAAGGTTGGGATTTAGAGGCGCAATCTAATCCATTGCCGCTCATGCTACGTCCTGATTTATCGGCGACCCTAAAAGCGACCTAAATCTAAGCGCCTTGACTGGCAACCGCTGGTCAAGGATGTTTTACCCAAATAATTACACACTCTTAAGCTGATTTAATAAGGAATGACCGAATGGAACCCATCAAATGCAAGACAGGCAAGCTTAAGCCGCTGAAACACAACGGTATTAAGTCCGAGGCGATCGGTATTTTGGCAGTCACTATTTTAGCCATCACCGTCGTAGCTATTAACTCTAAATAGTAAGGACGTTTTACCCCAAATTCTTACACAAGGTAAAAACCATGAGTGATGATAAACCAAAAGTTAAAGGCTATCGCCAGCTAACAGATGCTGAGATTGCTGCTATCAATAAAGTCAAAGCTAAGGCTGAAGAAGTTGGCGAATTGGTTGAGCAGCTACAGATGTCTGGCGGATTAGACCAACGTGCAATTAATATCGGCAAAACTGAGCTGCAAACTGGCTTTATGTGGTTGACACGCGGTATTGCCCAGCCTGACAGTTTTTAGGACTGACCATGATTACATCACAAGACCTAATCGACCGCTTTGGTGAGTTTGAGCTGATACAGATCACCAATGAGCAGCCGCGCCATGACTCAGTGATTGACGATGTCGTCCTGCAAGGCGCGATTAACGATGCGATCAGCGAGGTCGCAAGTTATTTGCTGTCTGCTGGGCTGGTTAAGGTTGTTGGCATTGGCAATGTTGTTTATTTGCCAAGCTCAGAGATACCAAGCGACCTAAAGAAAAAGACTTGTGACGTTGCTCGTTACAATCTGTATGACAACGGAATACTTGAAGTTGTGCAGACACGTTATGACGCTGCTATCAAATGGCTCGACAAGGTCAAAAAAGACCCGACGATGCTCACTGGGCCAGTTAGTGAGCAGCCAAATATAAGCGGTGGTATCACGGTGATGCCAAACCCTACACCTACGTACTGGGATATGTAATGCGTATCGATGTTGAGTCGCAACTGGGAGAGATGTCAGACAAGCTAGGCGCACTGGCGCTAGGCTTGGGCGACTTATCGCCAGTGATGCAAGCCATCGCTGCCGTGGTCGAAGGCAGTACTCGTGAGCGGTTTTTAACCAAACAAGACTCAGAGGGTGTGAGCTGGAAACAACTCTCGCCTGAGCGCCTTAAGCAAAAAAAAGGTCGTGGTGGCATCTTGGTGGATCGTGGTGACTTGATGCGATCTATCACAGGTCATGCTACTGCTGTCAGCGCTGAGGTTGGCACCGACAGACCATACGGTAAGTATCACCAAATGGGCTGGGGTGTGCCACAGCGTGAGTTTTTGGGATTGTCAGAAGAAGATGTGCTCGATATCCAAGATTTACTAAACGACTTTATGGAAGATTTGCTATGACTGACACAGACCCTAACGCCCCTGCATGGCAGACCGATATCTTGGCTTGTTATCCCTACGTGCTTGAGCGTCTAAAATCGGTATCGCAAGTCTCTCAAGTGCTAGAGGCGCAAGACTTTGCTGATATCAGTAGCGCTAAGCGCAAGCAAATACCAGCTGACGGCACGGTCTATGTGATATTGGATGGTTATACACCCGGTAGCGACAATGCCCGTGGCCGCGAGCAAAACATGGAGATTGGCTTTAGTGTGATATTGACCAAGCAACAAGTCACACCGCAACCGGCAACCAATGGCGTCGGTCAGACCATCACTGCAATCGCTAAAGCTTTGCAAGGGTTTGATCCTACTGACAAACAAGGTCGCGCTTTAACGACTGAGTCATTTATACAGCGTAAGCCACTGGCAATCCGCTATGAAGATGGCTTTGCTTTTTTTCCACTGCGGTTTACTACCGTCGTGGCAGTACTGGCAGATTAGATTATGAAAAAAAACCTAACGTTGGCAGACGCAATACGACACGCTTTAAATAAAGTGGCTCAAGCGGTCGAGCGATGTGCCCAACTACTATTTACCGTTAATAAGGACAATTCTATGTGGTCATCTAATATTTTGGACTATCCCGCACACTGGCTGCTGATTGCGCACAATTCACGCAACAACAAACGCACCAAAGCCAAGCGCAAAAACTAAATTTAACCCCTTATTAATCGCGATTTATACGCTAATTAATAACCGTTTATACACCAACACAAGAGGCTACTATCATGGCACAACCACAACGCGGTAAAAAATATTCGGGTGATTTGTACGCTCGTAAATGGGGTACGGCCGATGGGTTTTTAATGGTCGGTAACGTCACTGAGCTGACAACCAAAAAAGACTCGGAAAAAGACGAGCTTCCAAGCACTGGGCGTGATGATTACGGTGAAATCATCGACTCAGATAGCAAGCCTGGTGCAACAGAGCTTAATGTTAAATTTAATACATTTGATAAGCTGGCAATGGCGCGAGTGATGATGGGTGAAGCTGTGGACTTGGATGCAACACCTATCACCATTACTGATGAGTCGCTGACCGTCACGACTGGCTGGATTAAGCTGTCGCATCGAGATATCGATCCATCTACGTTTACTTTGTCAGATGGCACGCCTACCGTCGTTGATGCGTCAACATACGAGCTTAACCCACGTCTTGGTATGCTACGCTTTAACGAGACCAGCGAATTATTGGCTGCCAGTACTGCTACTTACAGTGGTGTAACGCTTGGACGTGCAGGTTATATGATTGATGCTAATACGCTTAGCTCACTACCGCTTGAGATGTACTTAGATGGTAAGGATCGCATCACGGGTAATGATGGCATTTTGGACTTGCCGCATAGTGACTTATCTAGCGATAGCGAAATCAACTGGTTGGACGATGCATGGTGGGAAGGTGGTTTGTCTGGGCCACTCATTAAAGACCCTGGCAAGCCAACGATGCGCTTTACTGAGTATAAGTAAGTGCATTAGGCTTGATAGCTATGTAAGATAAAGTGAATAAAGAGCAGTAGACAAATTTTGTTTACTGCTCTTTTTTGTTATATGATGCGATAGATAATATATTTATATCACAGGTGGAATATGAAAAAGCTGATAGCATCATTGTTTTGTGTGGCTTTGGTGGGCTGCGGCGGTGGCTATGACGACATGGATGCAGCGCGACTTGGTGGTGGTATTGGTAGTACACCCTCTAGCCCCTCTGTGCCTTCTACACCATCTAATCCAGATGGCACCAGTCTGTGGGAGTACGATCAGGTTGGCAATTCAAGATTTGCTAATATTAATTCGACAAATACAGTGCCCACGTCTAACAAGTCTAATAATGCGCTCATGAGCATACGCATCCATAACTTTGTAGACAGCAGTGGCGCGGCAAAAGATTATCTAACTATTACCGTGCTATTTGCTGACACCAAGTGTGCCAGCAGTTGTCAGCTACGATATAAGCGAAATGGTAGTACAAGCGGTGTCTATACCGTGCGCACAAGCGTCAACGGTGTTTTTAGTGACGATAGCTTTGCCAATGATGATATGGAAAAATTAATTAAGGCTATCAAATTGTCTGGTAAAGCCTCAATAACTGTACCGCTGATTGGTGTGCCAGATGCAGAGTTTGAGTTTGATTTCTCAGGTTATGACGCAAAGTTCATGGATGCTAATCGCTAGAAAAAGGAGTTTGTTATGGGTTTTAGATTTAGACGGACAGTTAAAATTATGCCAGGCGTGCGACTCAACGTAGGCAAAAAAGGTGTAAGCGTCTCAGCAGGACGACGCGGCGCAAACGTCACGATAGGTAAAACAGGTGTTAGGACAACAGTTGGCTTGCCCGGTACAGGTCTGTCACATACAACGCTGCATCGTAGTAATGCACAGGGTCGCCGTGCACGTCCGCCAGCGCCACAGCGAGAGAGAAAGCGTCCTATTGTATTATTTTCGATAGCACTACTGCTTGTCATTCTTTTTGCTGTGTTCACTACCTGAACCGCATCATCTAACCGATAAGCAGCCAATACGTAACAATGACCCTATCATTCGATGGGGTTTTTTTATGGCTGCTCGCTTAGACACAGAGCTGCTGATTACTGCTGGCGTAAACGGCTTGCAGCATATCGACAGGCTGATTAATAGCATCGACGCCGCTGGCGGTGATACCGAGCAGCTGCGCGAGGCGTCCCAACGTCTGCGTGATGAATGGAATAACTTGTCTGCGGATGAGCAAGCACAGCGCTTGCGTGACCTCGGCAATGCTGCCAACCAAGGCGCGGATGATGTCGATATCTTGGGGCAAAACACCAACGAGACGACATCTGCATTTGACCGCATGAAAAGCACGGTGCTGGCATTGGGTGCGGCACTTGGCATTGCTTTTATCATTGGTAAAATCAAAGGGTTTTTTACCGATGCAATCGAAGGTGCGGCAGATTTTGAGCAGCAGCTCGCTACCGTCCAAGCGGTATCAGGTGCGACCACTGAGCAAATGGGTCGTATCAAGGCAGCATCGGAGGAGCTGGGTAAATCTACCCGCTACAATGCCACCCAAGCCGCCGAGGGTTTTGAAATCCTTGCACGTGCTGGTCTTGATACAGAAAACTCGCTTAAAACCATTCCGTCAGTACTGGCACTCGCCCAAGGTAATAGCTTGGAGCTTGCTGAGGCAGCTGGGTATGTAACCAAAGCTGTGCAAGGCATGGGGTTATCGTTTGATGACTCTGCGCGTGTCGCGGATGTCATGGCAAAAGCCTCCGCTAGTGCCAATACCGACGTGGCTGGACTGGGTGCGGCGCTGTCTTATGCTGCGCCATCTGCTGCTGCCCTAGGCGTGAGCATCGAGGAGACTGCCGCATATATCGGTAAATTTGCTGATGCTGGTGTTGACGCAAGCCGTGCAGGTACAGCGTTTAACTCTATCTTAAGCCAATTCAGTAATGACGCCTCGTCATTCCGCCGTGAGCTTGGCAACATCAATATCACCACCGATGATTTTAATCTTGCTATCCGTCAGCTTGCCGAGGCAGGACCAGCTGGTCAAAAAGCCATCAATGCGCTAGGTATGGAAGCAGGTCCTGCATTTAAAGCGCTGCTATCGCAAGGCATTGGCTCGCTCGATGAGCTGACTGCAAAGCTGAATGATGCTGGTGGTACGGCTCAATCGCAAGCTGATCTCATGAATAATACATGGCAAGGTGCGCTTGCTGGGCTTGGCTCGGCATGGGAGTCGCTCAAAAATACGCTTGGCACCTCGTTCTTAGGGTCGATGACAGATTCGTTTAAAAGCTTAGCTAGTGAGATTAATAGCCTCACTGACTCTGGAAAGATTAAGCAGTTTGGCGATAGCGTCGCAGCAGTATTCACCGAAGCAACGACTTACGTCATCGACTTTATTCGTAATGTCGATATGGCTGACATTCTTGATAAAGTTAGCCGCAGCATGGACACTCTACGCGGTATCAGTGTTGCCGCTAATGGTGCTTTTCAGGCGTTAAGCATCGCATTTAATGTGGTCAAAAGTGGCGTATTGGCTATTGGTGTGGCTGTGTCGATGGTCATTACCGTCTTTGCTGAAATGTCAGCAGGTATTGCTAAAGGTGGCGCAGTTATTGCGCGTGCATTAGGTTTGCCTGCAAGTGCGCTAGACGACCTTGCGAATGGATGGGATAGCGCGTCAAAAGCGAGTGAGGACTTTAGGAATTATGCCACAGCAGAAATGACGGCAGCGTCTGACAGCATAGGCGCATCAATGCGGTCTATCGCTGGCGATACAGACGACGCAGCAATGATGACAATCAGTGCTGGCGGCAGAATCGCCGATACCTTTGGCGGTATCGTAGACGCGGCATACCAAGGCAGTCAAGAGACTGGCGCTGCTGTGGATGATATCCGTGCGCACGTCGCTGAGATGATTGACGGCTTTGCCGAACCTGAGGAGTTTGCCGCGCTTATTGCTGCCATCGTCGAAACTGGCAATGAGGCTGTGGTCGGTGCTGAGCTACTTAGTCGCCTCGGTGCTGGTGCTGCTGACGGTACAGAGCAAGCCAAGGTCGCTGTTGACCAAGCGACAGTCGCAGTCGAAAAGCTAGGCAATGCTGCGGAAGAGCAAGCAGAGGCCACACGCCAAGCGATTGACGGTACATTCTCATCCCTCGGCATCGATGTCGCTCAAAATCTAAATGGCATCAATAGTAAGACGCAGCAAACTTTTGACCTCATCGGCAATGGCGCAAAAAACGTCGCCGAAAGCACGTATACCGCCACCGAAAAAGCGCAGTTGTTAGCCGCATTATTCGCGGAAGGGTTGAATGCCGCCAAAACAAAAGAAGAATTTGAAGCCCTTAACGAAGTCACCAAGCATTACGGCTTGTCATCTGTCATCACTGCCGACCAACAAAAAATATTGCAAGCTGGTATGCAAGGCGGCGCGGATGCCGCCAAGATTGCTGCTGAGGCTAATGCGGCCCAGACTGTCGAGTTAACCAAAAACACTGAGGCAAGCGCTCAAAATGCACGGCAAAGTCGAGCGGTCACTGAAGCTAAGAACGAGCAATCTATCGCGGTATGGAATGCTGCGATGGCGACTGATGACGCGACGCAAAGCGAGAGTGCTA
>Ga0098067_1000481_pt1 | contig 14938 bp, 9 predicted proteins | sample 26_taG_FD_92578 | JGI IMG/M metagenome (GOLD analysis project Ga0098067, IMG submission 92578) | Marine viral communities from Cariaco Basin, Caribbean Sea - 26_WHOI_OMZ | ecosystem: Environmental > Aquatic > Marine > Oceanic | place: Caribbean Sea: Cariaco Basin | collected 2014-11-09
CGCCAAACAATCCACACCTACTAAAGTCACGCGCCATGGTGATGGCAACAACCTATATCTGATACAACATCCAAATGGCTCATTGTTTTGGCAGATGACCTACCGCTATCAATCTGACAAAGACCTTAGACCAAAGCAAAAGACCTATCAAATTGGTATTTACAAATCTGCCAAGCAAATCATTGACTCTACATTCAAACCAGAAGTGTCGCTAAAAGAGGCTCGGCTGGCACGTGATAAAGCTCAGGCGCTACTCAGTGATGGCGTTGATCCAACTGAACATAAAAACCATGAAAAAAATAACTTTGAGCAAAAAGATTTATTCAGAGTTATCGCTAAGAGCTATATCAACGAAAGATCAACTACCACACCCAAGAATATTCAAAAACTCTACAACTATCTAGATAAACATATTGCACCTCATATCGGCGATTACCCTATTGCCTCTATAACTGCACAGGACGTCATCAAAACTGGATTAGCAATCCAAACTTACTTTGAAGAACGAGGCAAATGGACGACCGATACGTCGCACAAGTGCGTTGCCTTGATCAGCTCAGTCTTTGAGTATGCTATTAATACTCTGGGCTACGATATCATCAACATCGCTTATGGTCGCAACAAAGCATTAAGACCTCACAAGCCTGAGCGTATGAAAGCGATTGAGCAACATCAATTCCCTGAGCTACTACGCAATATTGATCAATACGGTGCAGATAATCCAAACGCGCATGAACAAACTATCGCTGGCATGCAACTGATGACGTTATGCTTTGTTAGAACGAAAGAGCTAAGGTTTTTTGAATGGTCGGAGATTGATTATCATAAAAATGTGTGGCGTATACCGGCTCATAAGATGAAAATGCGCCAAGATCATATTATCCCACTATCGCCCCAAGCGATGGCTATTATCGAACGTATGCGGCCTTTGACAGAAAAAATGGGTTACGTATTTTATAACTTTGAGCGTAGCAAACCGTACAGTGATGTCTGGTTCAACCAAGCATTAAAGCGGATGGGATACACTGGTGACCCCTATCCTAAAATGACTGGCCATGGATTTAGGCAGCTTGCCAGCACTGGACTATATGAGTTGCAGTTTAGTCAGAACCTTATAGAAATACAGTTGGCTCATCTTGAACAGTCGAGCGTCAAAAAACGTTATGACTTGTCGGCCCATCTAGCAGAACGGCAAATGATGATGAACCAGTGGGCAAATCATTTGGATGACCTGCGAGCTGGCAAGGCTGTTAATTTTGACTTAATGACGCCAGAGGAACTCTCTAAAGAAATGGATAACCGTAACAAGCAAGCCACTGATATAGCGCTTCATGATAAAGATGTTTTAATTAAGAGTTTGCGAGCTCAGGCTATTCCTGAGAAATTATTGAGTCAGCTTGTTGATTATATGAAGTAGTATTTAGCTAAAACTATTTATCATTTACAGGTTCCTAAAATAATATAAAACTATTTAATTCAAAGACCTTTAAGGATTGTCACTTTCAATCATAAATCTTTATATTTATAACTTGTAAACCTGAGAGCATTATCTAATAAGATTCAAATATTTCTAAAAACTAGGATGTATAAAACTATGACTAATGACAACTCCTCTACTGATAAAAATCAACCTAATGAAGAGCAAGAAATAGATCTTAATATAGATATAGTTGCTTTGAAAAAAATAATTATTGCCCTTCAAGCTCGGACTAATACTTTAGCCGTTGCAATCGAGAAAATTCTTAGTGTACCTACTAATTTAAATATTGCTGATAGCATATTACAACATAGCACGTGCTCTGATTCAGAGAAAAATAATAATATTATTTTTTTAGGTGATATCGAACAAAAAACTATTTCGTATTGTAAGAAAAACTTCAATTTCGATTTAGACGCTTTCGAAAATTTCTCCTTACCTAGCGAACACCTAGATGAGTGCATAGCTACTGGAGAAAATAAGCGTACCTATCTACAACATCGTTATATAGAAGACGTTTTATCCAAATTATTTTCAGATTTTGTTAATAATCCTGAAAACTATGCACCTTTTAGGGCTACGATCTCTTCATTTCAAGAGTCGGAGATAGACAGACTGAACTCTAATGTAGAGTCTATAGTTGAAGTATATTTGTATAAAACTATTTCAATTCTGGCTTATCGTTTAGATGTTTATGATGTAGCGCTGATGTATCATGATTTTGCAATGACTACCTACAGTGGAGGGATTATTGAAGTTTCCTACGATAGTGGTAAATACTTCAAAAGTGAACAGTCAAAAAAGAATACTGAAGCTGCTAACGTAGGCGCTGAAAAGAAGCGGTCCTTGCGACAACAGAAGAAAAAAGAGTACTTACAGATTATGATAGAGAAAGGATTTACTAGTTATGCTGATACTGCTACCTATATAAAACAGTATGTTGATACAGATAAGACCCCAAGTTATCGCACAGTATATCAGTGGTTATCGCAAGCTGATAAAGGTGATTTCTCGTAGATTGCTTTATGTACTTATAATTTACAGTGTGCGTGCACAGTGTACAGTATGCACGCACGGGGATTTACGTTACTACGTAGAACACCTAAGATTACTTCACAGCACCAAGCAACACCAACTCACAATGCTGTGGAGCAATAACATGAAACTGAATAATCGATATTTGCGAATGTCAGATCTCGCAAACCAACCTGAGCGTCTAGCTCGCAACTATGCTACTGAATCAGGTCAGCAACGTATCATTACAGCTAGACCGGCATCACGCGGCATCACTGGGTTTTCTGCTAAACATATTTATCACCTCATAAATGAGGGTAAGTTTCCTGCCCCAATAAAAATCGGACGCGCCAGTCTTTGGCGTGTGTCCGACATTAATGCCTGGCTTGATAGTCATATTTCTTCATCTAATGACGAAGAGGCATAATCATGAATAAAAACACTCAAACCTCCCCTCCTAATCTTGTTGCTGAGCCGTTAGCTGACACAATAAAAAAGCCGAACATCCTGCCAGATGCTCAGCTCTCAAAGACTACTACAGATGACATTGACGAGCCATCATTAGATATTTTATCACAAAATGTGCCGAAAATTAGCTCAGAGGAAGCAAAAGCCATTATTAACAATATAGCTAAATTGCCAGAGCTAGATTATCAGCTAGCACGAATTGATACTGCTAAATTCTTAAATGTAACATTAAAGGCGTTTGATCAATTGGTGAAAAGTGCTAGGAATAAATTAGACGCTGGAAAGAATGAGAATTTAGTTGTTTATACTAAGCCAAGCTTAGAACCAGCATTAAATATTGCTTTAATAGTTAGTCTAATATATCAGATAATAGAAGATCATATCGCCTGCACTGATGCAGTTAAAGTTGCTGCCACGTTATGGATATTAATGACATGGTTCATACCAGCAAGTCACATTTTGCCCATCGCGTGGATCAATGCGCCGGAAAAACGTTGCGGTAAAAGTACGCTTTTAACATTAATGAGCCGTTTGAGCAAAAAGTCGCTGTCAACATCCAATATTTCAGCATCGGCTCTATTTCGCTCAATTGAAAGCTACAAACCTACGCTTTTTATTGATGAAATTGACACTTTTATCAATGATAACGAGGGAATACGAGGTGTACTAAATGCAGGGCATAGTCGCGATAACCCGTATATCATACGCTGTGTTGGTGATGATAATGAACCCGTACCATTTAATGTATATGGCGCTAAAGCAATTTCAGGCATTGGTAAAATCCCTAATACACTAATAGATCGCTCAATATCGCTTACTCTGCGGCGCAAAATGAAAAATGAGTCAAAAAAACGAGTGCGTGATCTGCCTGTAGATATCACTAACAAAATCCAGTCACAGCTTGCTAGATGGTCTAATGATAATATGGCAGCTGTCAAAGCAGCAAAGCCAGTGTTGCCTCCTTATATCAACGATCGAGCACAGGACAACTGGGAAATCTTGCTAAAAATAGCTATGATATTAGGTGATGATTGGCTGGAAAAGGCTCATAATGCTTGTATCGAAATTTCTGGTATTGAAAGCGATGAACCTAGTTTAAATGAGCAGTTATTAGCCGATATTAGAACCGTTTTTAATCTATATGGAAGCAACAGACTTTTAAGTAGAGATTTGCTTACAGGGTTATGTAGAGATTCAGAGATGATCTGGTCAACTCTAAATCATGGCAAGCCTATCACATTACCACAGATTTCGAAACGACTAAGTGGGTTTCGTATTTCATCTAAGTGTATGAGAACCATTGACGTAAATAGCAAGGAAGTAAGAGGTCGAGGTTATGATATCAATGAATTTGAAGATGCTTTTTCACGTTATTTATCGTAGCATTTACTCTTATTTTTAGAATATCTACGAAGGACTGAGTTCTGTTTTATACAGGTCTCAGTTTTTTTATTTTGTCATTTATTATATGAAATAAGTCATCTTGTCAGTCATTAACCTTATTAATAATGTAACTACCTATCATTGTAATTAAGGGTATTAAATTATCAATGTTTAAACTGACCGCTGCTGTCAATCCCGTAGAACTAAACTTGGGAGATTTTGATTACGCAGCTTGACGATAATAATCAAACCACACTTGTGGTAATCCTCCCAAACCTAAGACACCTAACAAATAGAATTAAGCTGCCTGGTTTAGTTTCTGCATTGGCGTAAAACCGACATTGCCAATATTCGGACGTTCATGGTTGTAATGATATAACCAGTTTTCTGCTTGCTGTCTGACTTGCTCTAGATTATCAAACAGCTCTTGGTTCAATCAATCATATCTCATCGTTCTAAGAACATCGCCAGTATTGAGCTTCGTGGGCTCACTTTGAAATTAACCGAGCTTGATAAAGCCGACTTCATTAAGCGCTTAGATCACTGGTATTTAACTCATGAAGACTATCTGAATGAACGTAGTATTAGCACTGATACTGGTAGAACGTGGTACACACATAAACGTCTTAGAAGTGCTTATCGTAGTCTCAGAACTAATAGTGATTGGCTATTCACTTACTGAAAATATGAGCAGTTAGACATACCCAATGCGACCAATGCACTTGAAGGTTTATTCAGTGAGTTAAAGCAACAATTACACAGTCATCATGGTCTAAATGAGCACCGTAAGTTGCAGTTTATTAAAGTCTTTCTACTATCAAAGTCTCTCAAATAGCATGAATTTTGTCCATTACACCACAGAATCTGAGATGGTCTCTTTTCTTCATCATATACATAAGAAAAATGAATCAGACTGTTGGTCTTTTATATAACTATTGAAGCCACGGTTTTCTAAAGCTGTAATATCTAATTTTGTTACAACTTCTTTAAACTGATCTTTACCGTCATCAATATAACCTACAAAAAAACATTGACCTTTTTCAAGACTATTAAGTTTTTCAATCCAATCATTTTTTGTTAGTTGATGATGCACTTTAGACAATAAATCAGCGAAGCTACTTATTTCGGTAGTTGCAGGCTTAAAAAAGAGCTTCGTAGAAGCTTGAAATAGCCTATCTTTTTGTTCAGTATTAAAATTACTAACCGTCTGAGTAGCTAAAACTAAACTGATACCATACTTCCTACCTTCACGTAAGAGCTTATCAATTGGAGAGTCTGCACTATGATCAAGGTTTTGCATCTCGTCTAAAACAATAGTGATAGGCTTACTCTTGTGACCATTTTTTTGTACATATGCCCATAAATCCCATAAAACAAATTCCGTAATAATTCTCTGTAAATCTTTGGGAATTTGGGTTAGCTGAATAATTTGTACAGCGTGTTTCTTGCGCGCCTCATCTTCATACAAGTTAGTAGCAGAGTTATTGTCAAAACAATTCATTTTTACTAAAGTGCGAATCTTATTAGCAACACTTTCACCTCGTGTACTTTCATTTTGCAAGTCTTCAACAAATCCTTCAAGATTATAATTGGAATTAGCAGTCAGACCCGCTTCCAACACCTTATCAATAATTGCAACCTGTTGGCTTCCAAAATCAGTATATACAGAATTCAGAATGTTTTTTACTCTAATCGCTACTTGAAAAGGCTGTTCTACAATAGTTTCGCCAGGGCAAATCTCTGTTGAGTAACTTTTAAATGGGTTAATTGGTAATGGGTCTTTTATGATGAAATACTCTTGAGGCTTACAAACCTCCTGATATATAGGTTCTGACTGATGCTTCAAAAACCCATCTGTGTAATCAACAATAAAGGAAGAAACCCCTGCTAACGCTAATTCAGATAGTAAGCACTGGATCGCATATGTCTTTCCTGAACCAGAAGAACCAAAAATAAGTAAATGCCGGTTGCTTAGCTTTTTATGATTATATTCCCAATAAACTGGAGCTTCTCTTTTACCTTCTGTTCCAATCATTATTTTTCTATCTGAAATAACAACTGCTTTCGTGTCATTAGTATCAAGTTGACTATCAAATAATGCTGATACATTTTCTTCTTGCTGACTAGTATCAACCTCAGTATCAGATGCTGTATGTTCGATCATCGACTGTATTGCTGTTGATTCTTTAATAGGATTATTTTCTAAATTCAAGACATCAACACTATCTAGATCAATATTTGGTATTTCAACAATAGTTGTAAAGTTATTATCACTTTCATCTTCTCTAATTATTTTTTCTATTTTGGAATCAGAAACTTGTTTCCAATTAACATCGTCTAGAACAGCTCTCTCAAAGCTACCTTCTGAGTATCTTCGGATAAAGTATTTCTTCGATTCAACTTCTAGGTTATTAAATTCGTCAGTATAGAATTTTTCTAGTAATGGGAATTCATTGCTATTATCTTCGGTTTGGCATATCACCACACTAGAGGTCCAATGAATTACAAAATCCCCTTCGCTTAACCTTTCAAGAGCGATATTTAATTTTTCAGCTTGTGCTTGATTAATGTGTGAACGTAGCACTAAAGCCCGATGTAGCTGACCCCACCAATACCTCCTGTTATAACCAATGTTATTATTTTTGCTGCCTCTTGGCGCAAAGAGCTTGCTTAAGTGATGTATGCTTGTTTCAATTTGCTCTTCAGCCTTTTTGACTAAATCTGGCGAGCCAATTTTTGCTTCGACAACATGCGCGCTTAATATAGGCTTATTATGCTGGTCTACTTTCAATGATAACTGTAGTAAATCTGCTCTATTAGAACTATCTTGTAATTTAAACCAGTGTTGACATGAGTCTAGAGGTATCCATTGGCTAAGCAGACAATCTTTTGGTTCAATAATGGCTTTGATAGACAACGCATAACCATATAAATTTCTGACAGCTTCATTATTACCTAGGACGGCTTTGATGTTTGCAACACCTGACAAGGACTCATTCAGACGTAATATTTCATCAACCAGCTCTGACAATGTTTCTTTATGAAGATAGTGCATGACACCGGAAATATGGCTGTATATGCTTTCCTTAAGCTTTTGTTGTGAATTATGAGCGGTCGATAAAGTGACATTTAACTCACCATAATTACCATATCCAGAACTGAAACTGATAACTTTATTATTTTCACTACTGCCTTTTTTTAGTAGATTAAAATCAAAGTACTCATCAATATTAACTACCCATTGCGATATTTGATGTAGGGTCTCAATAAAATCAATATCATCTTGCTGATACTCCATTTTGGATACCACAAAATACTGCTCACTTTCACTCCGATTAGATACTTCAAGGTTAGCAGTCAAGTTTGCATGTTTGGACTGGATATCAATCTGTCGTTGGCTAAGACGCAGTTCACGCAGATCGTCTTGTTGTTGAATAATAGGTTTTGGATAATATATGATTGGAAATATTAAGCTACTATCTCCATTTAATTGTAAGTTTATTGCCGGCGCTGGATCAGTTTTACCATAAGTTTTCGTCTGCAAAAAGCTGAAATTAAAAGCTATGTCAAAACGACCAAGCTTAGTTTCATCTTGTATTTCAAGTATTGATTTTAAATTATTATTAACTTGGGTTGCATCAGAGTTGAAATGACTAATTCTTAATTGTAAAACCTTATCCTTTTTAGAAAATTCATCGACTAAATCTTCTTGCCAGCTCTTCAGTATACTTACTGCAGTTAGTTTTGATAAACCAATAGTATAAACGGAAATATGCAATGAATAATGAGTGCGATTTGTATCTTTAATCAAAGAGTCCTGACAATGTTTTGTCAGCCCAGTTAATAGTGAAGATAAGTTTGTAACGTTTATTGCCAATATACGTAACCCATCCTTTGCATGAAAATAGACTCTTTGGTAATCACTAAGAGTATTGTAGATAACACTTTCTTCAGGAGTGGTTGCATGCACTTCTTGCGTATCTTCATCATCATCGGTTTCTTGGAGCAAAGCTTGTACAGATAAATCAATATTATCATCAAGAGGCTCACCAATATAATGCAGCCAGCCAAAAGATTTAGCATGGGTACTGATGCCCTGTTTTTGCTTAAGCGCAAGAACTGGAGTTTCAATCTTAGACTGAATAAATGCATCATTAATACCATTTTTAGTAAAAACATGGTCTGAATTACGATAGATATCAGAAACAGCAAAAGTAATAAATTCTATTTGGGCAGATATTAGCTCGAATGCAGCTGGGTGATAACCATTAACTAAAACACCTTCTATTGCATTAAAACTACTATGCCCTATGTCCTCAGTCATAAAGAAGCCATAATAAAATTTTTCTTTGATATCTTGAGCAATATAAGCTTCAGATGTCATTATTTTTTCTAAGGCTAAGCTGTATGCGTCTAGAAATGTCTGAGATTGATTCCTTGCAACATACAACCCTTCATCAACAACGCATTTTAATAAATCACTATAGGTACTACTTAGTTTCTTAAGTGCTAAATAAGTTTCTTTGGCCTGGGCAAAATCATAATTTTTAAAAAGATCAACAACCTTCATATCGCTTAAACCTAGACTCATTAAGCGACAAGCCTCTTCTTGATTTGAAGCATGATAAATCGCTTGATATATTTGTTTAGTCATCAGCATTACTGGTAAAAGGCAGTCTGTAGTAATCTCTATTTTTTGTAATATTGTTTTTGCGAGCTGAACGTGTAATCGCTCAATCTGAAATTCTGATAGCTTCCACTTAAATGGGTAGACTTCTGTACTTTCACCCATAATTTCTATCTCGAAAACCACATGTGGATTAGAGGCAGATGAACGATAAGTAATGTCGTCATTGAGTGGTACAAACTCTAGAACACAGTTTTCAATAGCAAAATCCAACTTTCTGATATAGTTCTCTATACCACCTAACACTCCTTTTAATATAGTCTTAGCAAGCTCATCTTTGTTTATATTACTATGCTGAGCATCTTTATTGTTAAAGTCATGCTGAAAGTGTTTAACTTTAACAGTGATTAGTGAAATGCTGCGAGGTTGATGATCATTGCTGAACTTTTCTAAAGCAAAATTCAGCCCTTTACATACAGCTTCAAAACTATGGCAATCAAAGGAAGGGATACTCCCATTAGAAGTGGTTTCTTCCTTTTCTTCTTTGATATTTAGAGCTTTAAGTATGGGTAATAAATCCATCTCAATTAACTTTGATTTGCACTCATTATCCGCATTAAGAATAAAGTTCTCAATATAGGAGAGATAGACGTCACTATTAATCGTACTACCTGAAACATCATAAATTCTAACTTCAGAACTATCACATAAGTGAGTTCTAATCTTATTAAGATCTTTTATTTTTCTATTGCCCTGATTATATAAGCGATGAGAAATAAACTGATGAGCAGTTTTGAGATATTGATGGCCTTTTTTACTCCTAAAGAGTTTTATATCATCATTGATACGGAGATAAGGAATCCCTAGCTTAGTTAAACTTGCGAATAGACTAGACAACAAACCATCATAGTCTTCACTATATTCGTCATTCGAAGCGTAACTTTCTAACCAAACTTCAAGTAAGTCTGCTTTTTGGCTTAGTGTCAAAGGCACTAAATTACTGACTAACATTAGGTATTCATTTAGCTCATCATAATGTTTCTCTCCTAGTGTTATACCTTCATCCTCAGTAACTCTCTTCAACCACTGATGGTAGTTACCTCCTAAGAACTGCCAAACTTTGCTACTTGTACAGACAAAGAAGTCTGCTAAACCACCTTTATCTGTTGTATGATCAATACCTACTAGCAAAACCAGTAGTTTTTCAACCCCTTCATCTACGATAGTTCTATTGCGATACCAAGTTAGCTTGTCTTCTTCATCTAGCCATGAGTTATTTCTCAGTTTTATAAAAGCCTCTTGATTATCACTATCTAACTTTAAAGTTTGCCAGTGCTGAATTAAGCCCTGAGCAACTCGCAAGTATGACGCACAAACACTAGCAGGATATAAATCTATTATCTTCTCAAAAACGGATAGCACCTGATTAGGCATTAAGCTTTGGGTAACAATTCTAGTTTCACCAGAATTAGTCAATGAATTATCAATAGTTTCTTGTAAGTAGTCAGTATAAGCTGATAAAAACAATTCACTTGAAAGGCTCATAATTATTTCTTCTTTAATTATCTATTTTTTTAATTAATAGGTGAAGGTAATTAGTTAGTATTCTAGGTATATCTCAAGGGTTATCAACGATAGAAATAGCGTCTGATAGTTCTATTAATAATCCAGACTGCTTCAAATCTTCTTCTACCCAACTGACATCAACATTAAGCACCGAGTCATCATTACGATCTAACTGCCAGGCAATAGCCTCTTGGATCTGATGACCTTCTATTGCAATACCAAAATGAGTATAGATCCTGCTAAGGAAATCATTAAGCTTAATGCGTGTACCACTTTCAATTAGAGAATATACAAACAGTCTTATTAGGCTTGGAGTTAGTACAAAACGCTGCCCTGAACCTTTTTGGGGGATCACTAGTCCAATATTTTTTGACATCCTTCTAAATACATCCGAGCTATGTTTATCAACCTGTTTATATTGACTTTGTTCTAGGGCTTTCTCTTTACCAATTGAGCGCATCACTCTATAAATAATTTCTTCAGATTTACTAAAAGAGGATTCCGCAAGCTTTCTTACATTATCTTTGGTAGTTGCACTCGGATTACATACAATCCACGCATAATTCCCATGATAATTATCAGTTTTATCATTATCACGATCAAGCTGAGTGGAGCGAGCCATAATAGAGCGTAATACTTGGAGCACACAAAGCTGTTGCAAAAGCTCAATTTTTTCAAGCTTACTTATTTTAGAGCTTAATAAATTAAGCATTTCGTTAGCAAATAAAAAACCTTCGACAGTATAGCTTTTTGGAATAGTCGCTAAAGTAGCTGGACGACTATTACCATCCTCAATATCATATTCACTTAACGTATTCTCTACGAAATTGCAGATTTCTTCTAATTGATGGGTTTCATCTTTTAAAAGTTGTACTAGTGCACTCTCAAGCTTTAACTTCAAATTTGGTAAGTCAAACTCTAAGTGCTGATAAGCAAGATTTTCTTCAAAATTTTGTAAAGTTATTTTAATAACAGGATCGTTAGTAAATAAAAATGCTATCTGTAAGAACAGAGCCTCACCACCTCGAGCCATAAAGTTGTGACGATCTAAATCAAATTTACTAGCGCTTGCTGACCAACTATCATATTCTTCAGATGAATGTGACCAGGTTACCTCTCTCCCTAGAAAGCTAGGTGTAATTGGCATAAAACTATAAGTTGACCATGTTCGATTATTTGCGATACCAACAAACCCATATAAAAGATTTTGTAACGTATTTACTAAGTTGTTCTTCTCTATATCAGATAAGCCTCGCTGAGTCTTAGCTCCTAATTTTTCTAACGCTTCTAAAAAAGATTTCTGATGAACGGGGTGGCGCGTATCTAACTTTGATTGACTAAAAAAACTAAAGAGCTTAAGCGGAAGTCTTGACTTTGGAAAGTAATATCTACTTTCTTCATTAATATTAAAAGAGTTATCACTACTATTTGTTTCAAGTTGATCAGCGGTAAGCCGTCTTTCCTCATCTTTTTTAGAATGAAAGACAAGGAGAAACTCTGACAAATATTCTATAGCAGTTTGATCAGATAAAAACCTTCTACCATAAGTTTGAATGGCAATATTAGTTTTATTGTCAGCTCTAAAACTTGCTTTAGGAAATTGAGTTGCATTAATATCAATCATTACTACCCTTCCATTCTAATGGTCTTGTGATTGCCAGATTTTTCAAAATATATTTCTAATTTATTAACGCTTTCATCAGACTTCATTTGGACCAAAGTGATTGCATCATCATCAACATCTTGAGCATCGTCAATAAGACTTAATTTAAAACGCTCCAACTGAGTTTTATAAATGGGGTTTAATGATTCGGTGACATCACCAATTACAATATTTTCAATGTAATCTAATAATGGTAAACTCAAGTCTAAGCGAACCTCTTCTGCACCTTTTGATTTTTTTAAATGTAAAAAAGGTAACTGCTTCTGATTGTCGTAATTTATACGAAAAAAGTTTTTGGGAATACTACAAACCATTAATTGAGCAATCTGAAACACTGAAGAGTCTGAGCGCTTTAGTGTGATATTAATATTATTCTTATCATCCGATCCCGAATAAAATAGGTTCAAAGCTTTATCACATAACCTCTTGATTCTCCGAGATTCATCATTAAAACTAGAGGGATCTAGCTGCCATGCGTTAAACTTGTATATACTGGTAGAACCCAAGAACAAAGATTTAGCATTTTTATTTTCATTAATACCATACATGAATAGAATTCTGCGTAACGTAGATTTTTCGTGATGAGATTCACTCTTTTTATCTTTATCGATGCATTCAAGAATGATAGATTTCAAAGGCTCTTTGATGAACTTGAAGTTATTCTTATCTGTAATGAAGTTTTCAATCTCTAAACCAGTATATCCACCAGCATGAATTCGAGAAACCAGCTCCATTACCTTTAAGTCTTTTGCTTTATGCCAAACCTTATTGCCAATATGACCAAAAAAAGTATCACTAAATAGTAGAGTTTCATTACTACTGTCAAATGATGTCTCGGCATCTGATAAGCTCATACCAGCAGTTAAAGATACACTAAGGTGAGCTAACATCTGTCTGAGAGTCATACGTTTTTCGTAATTTAGTAGGTATAGATACGTTAAACGAATACTTTCTTCTACCTCTTGATAGTTCTCCTTAATAGTAAGATAGTTAGTACTAATAGGATTGTTGGGATACTCTCGGAGAATCTGCTGCCATTCTGGATGATTGATAAGCTTTTCAAAGATACTTAAGGCTATTTCAATATTGTTTAATTTAGCGATATTTATGACATAAAACTCTTTAGAATTAACATCAGGTAGTTTTAAGTTATGTAAGTCTTCAATAACAATCTCTTTATCGAGATAGTCTAAGATCTTAGATTCTATTTGGTGAGATTTAAGATCAGCACTCCAGTTAGTTTCTTTTAAAGAATCAACAATCGAAGTTAATAATGGGCCTGTATTACTTACAATTAGCCAGTTTCCGGACAAACTAAACGCTTGGCTAAGCCAGTTTCTCCTGCTCTCCATACTTAGTTCACTCATATCCTTGAGCACATGTAATTCATTTTTTTCTAGGTATTCATACTCATTAAACTGATAGTCTTGTGGGTAACTATCTTTTCCTAACTCTCTCAGTAATTCAAATGCTATCGTAGATTTTCCATCCCCTGCATGACCAGTCAAAATAATAATGGCATCTTTATTTTGAGAGATAATTGATTTTAAAGATTCAACAATTGGGAAAGGATGATATATATCTTTAAAGTAAGATGAGTTAACTTGAGATTCTGCTAGGCTATTTGTACCCGAAGCATGAAGATTGTGAAGTGAGTTAATATACTTTATAAGTTCCATGGCGACTGCTCAATATAAGGTTATAGAATTAAATTATTATTAGTATTAATGTCGTTACAAACTATATATGACTGCGATTTAGATTAACAGCTTGTTTATAAGCTAATCCAATATCTTCATAAAATAACTTGGTATATACGTCTGAACCGCCCCAAGTATATCAGAGGCAGATTTACTTGAGTCAGGCAGCAATACCAGACAGGTCAAGATTATCATAATACCGCTTTTCAAACTCAAAAGGTGACACATAACCAATCGTACTATGCAGCCTTTTTTTTGTTAAACCAGTCAACCCATTCAAAGATTGCCAATTCAACATCATTTATACCGTTTCAGTTTTCCTTCAAATAATGAATCACCTCAGACTTGTAAAGCCCGTTGACCGTCTCAGCCAATGTATTGTCGTATGAATCGCCTGTGGTACCGACAGAAGCTATCACCCCGCAGTCAGCCATTTTCTCAGTGTAGCGGATAGATAGATACTGAACGCCTCTATCGCTATGATAAATCACATCTTCAGGATTACTCCTATCTGTTATCGCTTGATTGAGCGCTGCCATCACCATATCGGTATTCATGCGATTAGATACCTTCCAGTGTGTAGTGGTCAACTAATTTAGGACACCTGATAAGAAGTTATACTAACCTAAAGAGGAAAACAGTATGACCAACAAACGCAATCAATATACCCGAGAATTCAAATTAGAAGCCATCAGCTTAGTCGTTGAACACAAACGTAAAATACCCGATGTGGCAAGCTCACTGGGCATTGGCAAATCCACTCTGCAGAAATGGCTGACTCAGTACCGTCAAGAAATAAATGGCGAAGCACCTAAAGTCGGCAACGCCTTAACAGATGAGCAGCGAGAGCTGCAAGAGCTGCGTAAACAGGTTAAACGGCTGACTATGGAGCGCGACATACTAAAAAAGGCTTCTGTGCAAGCTGTTTGGCGTGATGAAGAGTAGTTACTACTATGGACTAAAGCCCAAGCCAATTAGCCTTGAAGCCATCAAAACCAAAGCCTTAATACGCCAAATATTCAACGATTCAAAGCACTCAG
>Ga0098067_1000482_pt1 | contig 14932 bp, 9 predicted proteins | sample 26_taG_FD_92578 | JGI IMG/M metagenome (GOLD analysis project Ga0098067, IMG submission 92578) | Marine viral communities from Cariaco Basin, Caribbean Sea - 26_WHOI_OMZ | ecosystem: Environmental > Aquatic > Marine > Oceanic | place: Caribbean Sea: Cariaco Basin | collected 2014-11-09
GCGCATCAACAGACTATTGCTGGCATGCAACTGATGACGCTTTGCTTTGTTAGAACGAAAGAGCTAAGGTTTTTTGAATGGTCGGAGATTGATTATCATAAAAACGTGTGGCGTATACCCGCTCATAAGATGAAAATGCGTCAAGATCATATTATTCCATTATCACCACAAGCGATAGCAATTATCGAGCGTATGCGATCTTTGACAGAAAAAACGGGTTACGTATTTTATAACTTCAGCAAGAACAAGCCTTATAGCGATGTCTGGTTCAATCAGGCATTAAAACGTATGGGCTATACAGGTGATCCCTACCCTAAAATGACTGGTCACGGATTCAGACAACTTGCAAGCACAGGACTATATGAGTTGCAATTTAGTCAAAATCTTATAGAAATACAATTAGCTCATCTTGAACAGTCCAGCGTTAAAAAGCGTTATGATTTATCAGCTCACTTAGCGGAACGGCAGATGATGATGAACCAATGGGCAAATCATCTAGATGACTTACGGGCTGGCAAGGCTGTTAGCTTCGATTTACTCACACCAGATGAAATCAAAAAACAAATGGATAGCCGTAATGAGCAAGCTACTGATATAGCTTTGCATGATAAAGATATTTTGATAAAGAGTTTACAAGCTCAGGGTGTGTCGCCTAATTTATTAGCGCAGATCGCCAGCCAGATAAAATAGATACGAGCATATTTTTTCTGATCAATAGAAAATGTAAGGCTAAAATTAATTATCAAAACAATAGCTGTTACTCACTTAAACACTTTACTTTTATTATATGAAGGTAGGAAACTATGTTTGACCCTCAAGCGATCAATAATAAAAACTATTATAAGGCTTTTACAGATAATTTAGATAGGCCTAGAACTATTGACATAGCTCATAACATGTTGTCCCATCGGAAATGTCACGAACTACAACAAAAAAATAATCTTTATTTTTTAGACATTGTTGAAGCAGCATCATATGCATACACAAGTGAAAAATTTAAGTTTGATTTAAATTACTTTCAAGATAATAAAGCTAGCTTTCAAAAAAACTATTCAAATATGAAACGTACAGAGAGCAGAGATGAATATGCACTAAATCGTTATATAGAAAGTCTTTTCATACAAATGGATAAAGACCTAGATATCGAAATTCATGAATATCATAACTTTCAAAATATATTAGCTCCCTATTCTGGAGCTGAATTAAAACGTCTTCAAATTATGATGTACGAAATAATTAGGATATATACCTACAAGTGGCTGTCAATTCTAGCATTCGATCTAGACGCGTTTGATGTGGCTTCAATATATCATGATTACGCAGTCATTCTATATGGCGGTGGTACTGTTCAGCTAAGTTATGAGAGTGGTGCCTATTATAAAGAACAGCTATCAATCAGTAATACTAGAGCAGCTAATATAGGAGCTAAAGAAAAAAAAGATTTCAGGATAAAAAAGAAATTAGAATACATAGCTATACATAGAAATAAAGGTTTCAAAAACATGAGAGCTACAGCAGAGTACATTAAACAATATGTCGATACAGATGAAAAACCAGCTTATGAGACAGTTTACAGATGGTTAAGAGAAGCCAACAAAGGTGATTTTTCATAATTTATAGTGTGCATGCACGCTTGTTTACAATAGGGTGAATCGCACTTAACATTACTCTACAGCACCAGCCACTACTGGCTATAACCACGCTGAGGAGTAAACTATAATGAAAACAAATGAACAATTTCTACGAATGTCAGACCTTGCTAACTGCCCCGAACGTAGAGCACGAACATATATTACCCAATCTGGGCACCAGCGTATAATTACTGCTAAAAAGGCTAGACGCGGTATCGTAGGGTTCTCGTCTAAACATATTTATAAGATGATCAGCGAGAATAGATTTCCAGCTCCTATCAAAATTGATGGAGCTAGTCTTTGGCGTCTATCTGATATAAACGAATGGATAGAAAGCCATTCTGCATCCTCTATTGATGAGGAGGCATTATCATGAGTAAACAAAATAAGGCTAGACCTCCTGAGACGGTTGATGAGCAATCAGCCGACTTAATAAAAGGGCCGGTCATCTGGCAGGATGACCAGCTCTCAAAAACCACTACAGATGACATTGACGAGCCATCATTAAATATTTTATCACAAAATGCGCCAAGAATTAGCTCAGTTGACGCGCAAACTATTATCAATGAAATGGCTAAATTGCCAGAGCTAGACTATCAGCTCATACGAGTTGATACAGCTAAATTTTTGAATATAACACTAAACGCATTCGATAAATTGGTCAAGAATGTGAGAGACGAGCTAGCTGAAAATACTCAAAGTTTAGTTGTTGATATTAAGCCATGCTCAGAACCTGTAACTGATATTGCTTTAATAGTTAGTCTAATATATCAGATACTAGAAGATCATATCGCTTGCACTGATGCAGTAAAAGTTGCTGCCACGCTATGGATATTAATGACTTGGTTCATACCAGCAGCTCAAATCTTACCTATTGCTTGGATTAATGCTCCAGAGAAACGTTGCGGTAAAACTACGCTTTTAGTATTAATGAGTCGTTTAAGCAAAAAATCGCTGTCAACATCTAATATTACAAGCCCAGCTCTATATCGTTGCATTGAAACTTATAAACCAACACTATTTATTGATGAAGCTGATACTTTTATTAGTGATGATAAGGAAATGCGAGGCATACTAAATGCAGGACATAGCCTCCAACTTTCAGCAGTTTTTCGCTGTGTTGGTGATGATAATAAACCCACTACATTTGATGTTTATTGTGCGAAAGCGATCTCAGGTATTGGTAAAATACATAGTACACTAATAGATCGCTCAATATCGCTCACGCTATGCCGTAAAATGAAAAAGGAGACAATGAAACGAGTACGTGATCTGCCTATAGATGTCACTAACAAAATCCAGTCACAACTTGCGAGGTGGTCTAATGATAATATGGATGCTGTCAAAGCAGCTAAACCAGTATTGCCACCTTATATCAATGATCGAGCACAAGACAACTGGGAAATTTTGCTAAAAATAGCTATGATGCTAGGTCATGATTGGTTAGAGAAGGCTCATAATGCTTGTATCGAAATCTCTGGTATTGAAAGCGATGAACCTAGTTTAAATGAGCAGCTATTAGCTGATATTCAAACCGTTTTCAATCTATGTGGAACAAATAGACTTTTAAGCAGAGATTTGCTTACAGGATTATGTAGAGATCCAGAGATGGTTTGGTCAACTCTAAATCATGGCAAGCCTATGACTTTACATCAAATTGCTAGAAGATTAAGTGAATTCAAAATTTCGTCTAAGGATATGAGAGCACTCGACCTACGGGGTAAGGAAGTGCGAGGCAAAGGGTATGACCTTGATGACTTTCAGGAGACTTTTTTACGTTATTTATCGTAGCATTTACTCTTATTTTGGATCCTCTACAAAGAACTGAAATCTGTTTGACACAGATCTCAGTTCCTTTCATTTTTCTCAGCCTATTATTTACACCTAATTTGAAAAAGCCACCTTATAAGCCATCAACCCCTTATCGATACCGCTCTTGAAGCTGACATGAAAGATCATCTCGGCTAACCAAAGCATGAAAAGATGGAAAATTCTCTCATTCAGAAATCCACATCTAAGTCATCATTACTAATACCTTGTTCCAACCCTTCTTGACTCTTCATATACTCCCAAATTTTAGCTTCTAGAGTTTCAACTCTACTGTTATCTGTGGGGTTGCTTCTAAACCAGTCTTGAACAATATCTAACCCGCCATTACAGTAATCTTCAAAGATTTTAATTGAGTCAGATAGGTTGGGATCCTTTAAGCAGGTGGCATTTTTATTTTCCATCAATGCTAATAAATATATAAAGCCATCGTCTTCAGTATTATAATATGTTCCTAACGTTATCGATATTTTATCACCTGATAAAGATAATCTCTTATTATAAGCATAACCAATCATTGCAGCGAAAATCATAAGATCCTTGTTGTAGGTAAAGATTGCTGTCTCTTTATCCTCAACCAGAGTATGAATTAAATTTTCATGTCTTCTTTCACGATTAACATTTAACCCTCGCCAATCGGTTTTATTATTCCGTCCCATCATACTTTCACCTCCTCAATAACTGTTCTATCGATGCCACAGTCATAACGTACGGTATCAACCTTATTCCCTTTGACAAATATAGGATTAAGCTCCTTGCTCCCTTGAGAAGATGCTACTTCTGCAACTAGATTATATTCTTTGCCTACTCTTTCTCTGATATTTTCTTCTACTGTACCCTCCCAATGACTAGAGGATAATAAGAAAACGACCTGCTCAACCGACTCAGGAATAGATTTAGCCATATTACCTTTATAAGTATTATCAAGAACACCAAAAGGAGCATCAATAACGAAAGGTGCTATAACCCCTGGAGTTAGGATTTCACCTTGAGCATTTTTTCTTGTAGCAGCCAGCTGAATTAAGCTAGATATAAAGGTCAGACTCAATAAAAGCTGTTGGCCATCACTCATTGCTACATTTCTATTTTGATTATCGATGAGACGAATATTAAATGTCTCTTTATCTATTTTAGCCTTAAAGTCCTGTCGAACGTATAAATCTAAAGTGTCATTAATTAGCTTTGAAAGTTCGTTAAAACTGCTTTCTTCTGCCTTTTGAAGTGTATTAATTAACAAAGACTCCACTTCATTAAGTATGTCTAGTGACTCTTGATAAATATCAATCCCTGTTGATTGAGCTTGCAATTGATTGATTTTACTTTGTGTCGCATCAATAGATCTTTTCAACCTGTCCGTTTCTACCTCTAACCGACCTTGAGTTCGATATTCAGTATCTTTATGCTGCTGGTGTGACTTCCTTTGGTTCTCTAAGCTAACAATCTCGTCAATATTAAACTCTGTCATTCTCAATGATATCTCTTCAAGCTCTCGCTTTGTATCCTCCAAATTATTATGAAGCTGAATTAAGTCGTTTTGATTGGCTAATAAATGACCTTTAGCACCTTCATTCTTCGTTTGAATTGACTTGAGTGTTTCACGTGCTCGAATTACTCTATTACCCTGATCAGGATCTGCAGCACTCTTCAACAACTTACTAATATTATTGTAAGCTTCGGAATTGCCATGAATAGGAGCGCCGCAAATACACGCATGTTCTTCAAGTATCTGTCTAACTAGATTCTCATTATATGGTGCTGGTATCGTTCCCTTAAACTCTTCTTCATTAATAAAGTCTAAAGCTTGAGATGCCAGTTTTTTCGCAAAGACATGCGCGCCGTACATTTTAATAAGTCTAACCTTTTCAGTCTCTTTACCCTTAATTCTTTGTGTGAGAACGCTTTTTTGCTTATCAAGTTTGGCGCGATTTTGATGGTTCTGTTTAACCACGGTGCTATTACTGTTTGCTAACTTCTCATCAATATCTAAAATTAGTTGCTCATACATTCCTATATTTTTATCACAAAGGCTCAAACGTGAGTCCTTAGCAATTTTTTCTTGCTCTAATTTTGATATTTCCTCACTAAGCTTAGCTAATTCCGAACCTTTATTTCTTGTAGCCACTTCTTTTCGATAATCTTTTTTGATATCACCAAGGTCATCAATTGCTTGCTGAGCTGTTTTAAACCCTAGTATATTCTGAATAGCCTCTTTAACTTCTCTGTTATGTCCTACTTTAGCTTTTGTAAAGCTACCTACCCCTTCTCCTTGGAAGAAGAAGTACTCAGACATCTCTTTCGGAAGTATCGAGTTTATGAACAACTCAGGATCATTAATTGGTTTGGCACCAGTCTCGAAGTCGTCCCTAGTCATTTTGAAGTAATTTTTACTTATATCGTTATAACCTCGCTCACAATAAAAATATTCGCCATCCTCCTCGAATTCGATAGCAACATAATAGGTGTTATCCCCGTCATCATGAGCATAGTTATTTAGTAAATTATCTTTCTGACTAAAGTTAAGAGTCGTTTCTTCGAAAAAGCACCATTTGATAGCATTCAGCAAAGCTGTTTTACCAACTCCATTTTCAGCATGGATTAGAGTGATATTTTTTTTTGTATCGGTAGAAAACTCTATTGATTGCTCACCATGGAACTGCCTGAAGTTTTTCATCTTTAAAGAAATTATCTTCACTTATGCCCCCAGATTACTTTTGAAATTACCAGATTTTCTAGCTTCTTCAATAAAGTCTTTTATGTTTTTTTTACGTTGCGCTGGCTTTTGATCAGAGTATAGATACTTTCTTTCCTCATTAAGTATCTTGCGGGTTAACTGTCTCAAAGGAGTCTCAAGTTCCTTTTCAACTAGCTTATTAGCTTCTTCAAACATTTCTCTTATATCATTATTAGACACGCAAAACCTCCAATTCCTGTAGATGTGACTCAATCTCTATTTTATTTGTTGCAAGTAATGAAAAATCTCTTACTCTTTCTAGCTCTGACTCATAAAGCTTCTTTCCAAAAATGGATTTGCTATATGGGCAAGGTAATACTACAAAATCATGTATTGTGGCTTTAGTCTTACCTGGAAACTTTCTCAAGACCCTTCCCCTACGCTGAACATACTGTCTGGGGTTTTTCGTACTTGCTAGAATATAAGCAGTACTACACGCAGGGACATCAATACCTTCATCAAGAACTTTCATTGCTATTAAGGCATCAACTCTTCGTTGCTTAAATAAATGTAATAACTCATCTCTTTCTCTTTTAGTTGTCTTACCTGTAAATTGAGCTGTTTTCCAATCGTTATCTCTCAAAGTTTTTGTAACTTGATCAATGATAATATTGTCCTCAGAGTCTTTACCTTCACCGACATAAAATAAAGTGAGTTTACGTTTTTCTTCAGATATATTGGAAGTTATATCTCTCAACTTGAACATCTTGTTTTCAGCACTTCCTAATAAACGACTTCTTTTTGAAGTGAGAGTAACCATTTTTTCACGATTATCTTTTGACAGGTTACCACCTGAATTAATCATTATTTTTCTAATGCTTTCAGATAGCTGGTCATACTCCTCTTGTTCAACCTCAGTTAAATGAACTGGAATAATGTGATAATCATAAGGGGTTAATACCTCATCTAGAATTGAGTCTTCAAGACTGTATTCATGAACTATGGCTTGGTAATAACTCAAGATATTATCCATTGCATCATTGCCGAATGGACTTTCTAACATATCGTCATCATCATTGAATGGTGTAGCAGATAGACCTAGTTTGAAAACTGCATCTGGCAATAGCGAACGAGTTTGGTTAGCACCATGTCTATGACACTCATCACCTATGAACATTAAACTATTCAAGTTAATATCTTTTATCGCTTTTTGAAAATGATCTGAACAGAGTGTTTTATTAACAACTAAAATACAAACGAACTCTGAGCTCCCAAATTCAACTAATTGCAAGTTTCTCGCCAAAGAACCTTCCCATTTAGACCTACTGTCAAAACACTGAATAGGTGTTATATTAAACAGCTTAAGCTCTTTCACCCATTGCTTTGCCAAATCTATGTAAGGAACACTAATCATTGCGATTAATGACTGACCTTGTTTTTGTTTTGCCTCAAACATCTTCGTTAAAGCGTATATTGACGTTATCGTCTTACCTGAGCCAGTTGCATGCTTAAGGATTCCTGTAAATTGATTAGCTCGCCAGCTGTTTAAAGCTTCTCGTTGATGTGGCCTTATATCAAACTTATGAGTACCTAAGTATTCAGGAACTTTAGGCAAGGCACTCTGGGATAAAGAAATACCATCTTCTAAATTATCATCAAGTTGCGATAAAAAATTTTCAAAATCCAGTCTATTATTTTTAGACTGTTTAATTTGACTGCTTATATAATCAGCTATACGCTCATATTGCTTTGAGACTACATCAAGAACAACTATATCTTCTCTATTACCCTCCCAAAGTTGTTCGAAAGACCGTATGTAGTTTTTACCGTAATCTTCGAAAACGGATTCCTGCCAACTCTTATATACACTTATGGATTCAGCATTAATATGTTCAAATAGAGCAGAAGGGGTCTCATTTGCAGACCCTTGAAAGACTACGCAATTATCTTCTTCATCATAAACAACCCCTATCTTTTCATGAAACATACCTTTTGGTCGAACAGCAAATTTAATTTCCAGCCTTTTCGAGGCGACTAGATAAGCTAAGACCTGCAACCTACCTGTATTAGCTTCCGTGCCATCCATCATTTCAATCAGCTTATTAATATAAAGCTCGGTCAACACCTGACGACTTTCCATCGTTTCATGTAATATAGCCTCATATTCGTCTTTCTCTAGTGGCTCGCCAATAATTAATCGCATGCGGCCATTATTTCTAACTAAACTACTTAGTCCTTTGAGATTACAAGACAAAATCTCTGACGAAAAAAAACCAACTGCTCTATCGTAGCGTATAGCAGACGATAGTAACGGTCGATAAAAGTCAGTGAATAAATTGTCTTCACCAGTACGATAAACAGGCTTTAAATTCAAATCTTGAAATAATGGACCCATGCTATACTCTTAATTCAAACCTATCAAATTTAGAAACAAGCTCTTTGTAGTATACGTTCTAATATCAACTCACAACTTGTTTGAATACGTCGATTAAAAACTCCTTGCGTTCTTCAAAGAAACTTTCAGTCGGTATATAAAAATCAGTACTACCAGTAGATAGCACTTTATTCTCTTCAAATAACATTTTGGTCTGTATTAAGATAAAATGATTTTTTAAGCCAGCTTCCTCAAAGAATTTAAAACTTTCCATGACAGGTTGATTGGATTTATCACGATTTTGAGCTCCTGGTAAAGGCATCATATTGCCTAGCTCATTCACGAACCTCTCTCTATCTATATGCTTAAAGTATTTGTTTTCTGCTAAAAAGTTAACTTTACTAGGCTCAATATGGTCAAGCTGCATTTCAGCCACATCTGCTTGGCTTATAGTGTTCGCAATAGTAGATGTTGTTAACTTCATTGTAGATATATCTAGACTCATTTTAATGAGTCTGGCGAAAAGAATTCGAATAGAAAGTGTGTTCTTACTACTAGAAGTATACCTCCAATTTCTTAACCAGCTTTCAAATTCACTATTTAGATGATTGTTTAGCTCAACACTAATACTACATATATTAACTTTAAGAGAGCTTAAAAAATGCTGATTTATTAATGAAATAGCAAAGCTACGAGGAGCTTTGTAGTCTTTAGCCATAATAGCAACTTTCCATAAACTCTTTGACTGAGTAGTACATATATTATGAAGATCTAGATATTTTAGACCATTGCTTGCGTGACTTGTTTTTAAAAGCTCCTCTAAAATAGTTTTGACCTTAGATATTTCAAAGTCTGGACTAATAGATTCAATGTTCCTGAAAATAAAGTTTGTTAGCCCTAAAAGCACGCCAAACTGATCTTTTGCGTAGAGTAAATGTACAGTTTTATAAATTTCTGATTTTTCTGTACTATATTCTGCTTGTAAGGCAACTAGATCCTTTTTTTGGTATTTTAAGGAAAAGAGCTCCATAAACTTCTTACAAGTTAGAAAAATATTAAAATCTTTAGCTATCTTATATTGGTCATAACGGTTGTTCGAATCATACATGTTAAAGTAAGTTTTTAGAGCATCCCTAAAACCTTTTGAGTTGTCATGTTTTATACTTTCTGATCCGGTAATATATCCAACAGCTAAAAAAGTAATAAGTTTCTTTTCGTAGTCTTGAGTCTTATTAAATATTTCATTGACCCACTTATCATCCAGCTCCTGTAATACCCTATCTTTCTCTTCTTCACCAACTTTTGAATCACTTTTTAAAACGTAATTCTTATAAAACTCATTCTTTATTAAATCTAAGTCTTCTAGAGCTAGAGCTCTATCATTCAATACCTCGAACAACGTATAGGCATCATCAGGATTACCGGTTTGAACAATACAAACTTTTACATCATCTATAAACTCTGAAATTATATCTTTAAAACTTATAGCCATTTGTATTGACTTAATATGAGAGGGAGACTTGATCTCAGAGTTAGTTTTATTCCTAATACTCTCAAATATAGTTTTTATTGAGTTTACATATGTTTGCTCATTAGCTGAATAAGGTATTTGGTCCTCATCTAAATCTATTGAGAAGTTTATATCTTTTTCGTTTTCCAAGTTAATATCGAGTGCACACATTACTTTTATAAGTGAAGTATTGAATGAGCTTCTATCGTATTGGAGGTTTAGGGTTCTATTACATAATAGCCTACGAATTTCTGTCATTGAGAAATATTTATTAAATGTTTCGATAGCAGCATCAAGATTTCCATTGCTCAGCTCGTCTATGATTATATTTTTTATCTTGCTTAAGCCTGATAATGAAGTAGGACTGCTATCATCAGAATCGAGAATTATAACGTGCTGTAAGCTACCTAACATTTCATCATAGAGTGTAATAAAACGCATTGCATAGCCTTGGTATTTTAGTGTTGCTAATACCAATGATCGAAGAGTCATCAGGCTTACGAAATTTGCCAAAAACAATGTTGTAAATCTTTGTTGACCATCGATTAAGTCATGAGGTTGATCAGTATGTATCACTGTTACAATTGATCCACAGAAATAATCACTATTTTCTTCATGATTAAACCAATCGGTAATTAGTTTCTCAACATTCTCTGGAGCCCACTTGTATGGTCTTTGATAGTGCGGAACTTTTAATGGATATTGCTCATTGCTATTATCATTAATAATTCGCCCCATTTCTTTAAAATTTCTAATTTCAGCGCCTTTCAGATCCATACTTTTCGCCCATAAAAAAACTGTTAACTTATATTTCACAAGCTAACAGTTTAGAACATTACAATTAATAGTCAATATTATTCGATATTCTTACTTGTGACACATTACACATGCTTTACCTTGACCATAGATGTCATCCATATCTAGTTCAGGCTCCCCATCAGGTCTAAGCGGGTTAACTTTAATCCGCTTTTTCATCTTAGCTATACGCTTCTCATGATCTGCTTTAATCTCAGCGATACGCTCAGGGCGACTAAGCTCTTCTAGAGATTCACGCTCCGACCAAGTAAAAGGGGTCTGATTAGCTAGCGCTTCTTTCTCATAAGCCATAGCCTCCTTAAAGGCTTGAGGATGACGTTCTAATAATCCTACCCATTCTATCTTGCGTTGGAAGAAACAAAAGGTACAGCCACTGCGTGTACGCCATTCGTAATACGACGGTAACCCTACTCCAGAGTTTTCTAGTATATCCATCACACCTGGCTTATCGATACCATCTTCTCTGAAAGGAAGTTTAATCACAAGCTTTTCATCGCTAGAGTCATAACCAGTACGATATGGCTCATCTGAACGAATAGCGACATATGAGTGTACCTCATAGCCATCATCTAAAAAGCCCTGCACCCAGTCTTGGAACGGTTTTAGCTTCATTTTAATAGTACACCAACGAGCCTGTGGTGATGGCAAGTAGTCATTATGTTGAGTTAACCAAAAATCAAAATCTCTGTCAGGATTAATATGTTGTACGGGCTTACCTAAGTAACCCTCTAAATAAGAGAGATACTCATACACCTCATCGAGTTCTTTGCCAGTATCCGTAAAGAAATACTCAATCTCTAAATCTGGGTAGTTATCACGCATATAAATAGCCAAGGCTGCACTATCTTTACCGCCTGATATACCCAGTACGTGTTTTATTTTTGACATTTAAGACTCTTCCTTTTCAGCATCTTCTTCATTTAGAGCTTCTAAGAGCTTTGCAATGACAGCAATTCTATCATTCATATCGAATTGACTTTCTTTTAGAGAGTTTGCAATTTCTTCTACCTTTTTACTGATAGGCTCGATGTTTTTAGAAGTGATGTGTGCTTCTCTTACTCGGCTGGTCGTTGCATTAGGAGACTTAGTAATCACCCCGACTTTTTGTCTATCTGGGCTGGCATTCACATCAGCATTGACTTCTGCTTCCAAGAACTGAAAGCCATATGTGGCAATACGTTGCTGGGCCTTAGTAATGTCTTGGTCAATCCATTTTTTAGATGGCTTATTGCCTGCTAATAAACTAATGAGACTTTCAGCATCATTCATAGAGCCATCGTATTTAACAAGCCTCGCTATGAACGAATCTAGTAAATAATCACCTGACTTACCAAACAATGCTTCAGAACGTTGATTAATTTCGGTATAAGGATTAATAGTGTCTTCTTTTACCTTAAGGTAGTTTTGAAGGTTCATGTTTATATCAGAAACCAGATCTGGATAAACCTTATCTAACTCTTGTAGACCTTCGATGATTTTTTCTACTTTTGCATCATCGTCATCTGCTGCGCTAAAGAACTTTGGTAAGTCATCAAAGAGCAATTGATTAGGATCATTTGCTTTTTTCAAAATATCACGCAGCTGCTTAGTTTTAGGTGATAAAGTATTAGTACGCTGAATCCATGGATGCAAACTATAGAAAATACTCACTAATGCTTGCGCGATCGGTAATGGTTCATCTTCAATATGATTATTTAAACGAGCGCCGAACTCTTCTTGCAATCTGTCTCTCAAAACATGAATCCACGATTGGACACCCTCTAAGAAAGATACTTCTCTTACACCTACATCAGCAGGGACTTTAATTAGATACTCAGCCAGTAAGTATTGGACTGAAGGCTTGTATTCACCATTGATATAATTAGCTAAATCACTATGACGCGATAATATATAAGCAATATATAGAATTTCATGAAGGCCTGCCTTCACGCCATAAGGAGGTGCCTGCCAAGCTTCGTAGATCTCCTTAGCAGTAACCAGATCTCCTTTAGCCTCAGAAATGATATTATCAGCACATTTCCAGATGGCTTCTAACTGTATATCATCAGGCTTAGAAAAATAATAATTACCGTCGCTATCCGTTTTGTGCAAACCATTTTTAGCAATAACTGATTCATAAACACCTTTCTCAGGTGGAAATTTATCGATTCCTAAGCTTGCCTCTTCACTACGTTCAATCATACGTTTAAGCAGTTCACGGATGGCGCCTTTTGCGCTAGGTGATGGTTTATTACGATTGACCAGCTCGTTATTACAAATGAAGTTTTGAGTCACTTGCTTATCGGCGATGGTTGATGCAAGTGCTGAAAGTTTAAATCGATTCAATTGGGTTTCAGGACTTGCTAAATGACTGCTATACCATTTCGATGCATTTAAACTCTTATCAAGCAACGTATTCAAAGCATCTTCAATTTCAACCAAACGCCCTTCAGTTTCTTGACGTGCAATCTTATCGTTCAGCAATCTCTCTTCGTTTTTTAAAATATTACTAAGTGCAATTTTGTCTTTCAACATATCGATGATAATCGTATGACTATCTAAGACGGCAACCACCAAATTATTAAATTTATCAGAGTTATCTATTTTTTCACAAACCTCTGTTGCCAACAATAATTCTTCATCATTTTTAGGTATAAGCAGACAAAAATATCCGACTAACGACGCATTGATACTATCTTGCAGACCCGTAAGTACATTTTCTAATGCATCAGTAACCGGAAGTAGTTTCACTTCCATCCAACGCAGACTACCGGTGAGTTGATAATGTTTTTTTGCAACGATAGGTTCAAACTGTTCTAGCTGCTCAAATGGTAGCGAGTCAAGATCTTGAATCTGTTCTCTCACCGCATCGTTTAGGTTAAAGTCGCTACCTTCACTAAGCACGTAGGATTGTTTAAATTTACTATAAAATATAATTGAAGCAGACTCTAACGACTTTATAAGCTCATTCAGCTGTCCTTCATCTATACCTAGTAATTTCTTTAATAGCTCAGGACTTGCATGCACTCCTGTACCATCTGCGAAAATACTAATCAAAGCAATTATTTTAATTAACTTAACGGCAGCCTCGTCATCAAGTCCTTCATAACGGTTGACCGCCGTTTGAGACAGTAGCCATTGTTTACTGTACTCAGAAGCAATAATAGCGCTATTCAAGTTACTATCCAGATAATCCCAAAACTGATACGGCTTAAATAGAACAAACTCATCCAACAAAGTGTTTTTTAGATAATAGCCAAACCCATTTGGTTCAGAAGACATTAAGAAAGAGAAAATACTACGCTGATTTTGTCCAAAGTTCTTTTGAGACAATTTGCATAGCAAAATTGCTACAAGCGGATGTAGGGGAAATACATCACTTAGCAGCTTGGTTAAACTCTCTGAGTTGGTTTGACGGTAATTAGCAATATTAGCAACTAGCGATTGAATTTGTATTGTGAACTCATCGCTGTTTTTGTATTTTTCTAACTGTTCATTCGTTATATTAATGACTTGACCAATCAGATAAATCTGCTCTTCAACTGATAATGTAATGGCAAAATCGACAAACCTACCCTGAATCTTCATCCATTCATTATGTGTTTTAGCAGTCGCTTGACGCGCGTAAGCTGTAAAAGATTGATGCAACATACCAACTAAAAGTATTCTTCCATTGGTTCTATTCACAAATTCAGCAAGCTGCTGCAGAAAATAAATGTCATCTGGACGATGGCTCTTGGCTGCACCATCAAACACCTTACCTAGCTCATCAATAAAAATAATCAGACGTTGTTCATCATCGATATAGCCACCTAATGCCTCTAAAATATCTTTCGCATCTGCACTTGAGGGTAATCCTAGCGCATCTTTAAATATTTGCTCTGGCGCTATCGTTTGACCTGTTAGGTTAAGCGTTTTCCATTGTTGGTCTTTAGAGTTAAAGTGTTTAACAATAGCAGTCTTGTTTTTTTTACTTAACTTAGAAGATGCGATTTCAACAATCTCTTTATCATCACTTACCAAGCCCTGTAGAAACAAAGCCAAACTCGATTTGCCAGATCCAAAAGGGCCTGTCCAAGTAAACGCTGTCTGTCCACCTTTTATATGACCAATCATATTCATTA
>Ga0098067_1000483_pt1 | contig 14882 bp, 23 predicted proteins | sample 26_taG_FD_92578 | JGI IMG/M metagenome (GOLD analysis project Ga0098067, IMG submission 92578) | Marine viral communities from Cariaco Basin, Caribbean Sea - 26_WHOI_OMZ | ecosystem: Environmental > Aquatic > Marine > Oceanic | place: Caribbean Sea: Cariaco Basin | collected 2014-11-09
CTGGGTCTTTGCTATTGAGCTTGATGTATTGGCTGGGGTCATTTGGGTTCCTCTCATGACGCGCCCAATAGCTCCAAATCGAGCGCCATAGTCCTAATATATCAACGATCGTCTTTGGTGATAGCTCTGCTCGCAATACTTTATAAACCCAATATTCAACATCTTCAGCACTAATCTTACTGATCTGCTTACTTTGCCAATAGGGCGTTATGTGGTTGGCCACTTTGCCGATGTAAGTATCCCATGAAGTAGGAGAGACTTTGCTCTGTTCGGCATTCTGCCAAATCGGGATATAGTAGCCAAAATATGAGGCTTGACGCTTCGGTGACGCGGGGAATACGGCATCACGGTCAAATATGCCCATTTGAATCTGCTGCTCTACCATATCTGCAATCTTTTGGGCATTGGCTTTGTTTGCAGCGGTAGGCGATGTGTTTAACAATGTTTCGCTGTCCTTTTCGCCGTTCATATACCAAATAATGCGAATACTGGTCTTGAGTGGTTCGATACTGGCCACTTGATGCTCTCCTATGCGAAAAAACGTGTGTAAAAACGGCTTAAATAGCTGATATATCTAGCTTTTACAGGGTTTTGACGCTATAATAAAGGTCTGGTTTGGTAACTATTGAGCCACTAAAAAGTTCTTGGTTTGGGGCTTTGGCTCAGATGACTTGATGAAACAGCCCTCACGATGGTGAGGGCTGTTTTTTTGTGGCTAATACAGTCATTTTATAAACCTATCATCAATAATTATAGAAAATGGTTTGTCTAAATCCATTTTGATCGTCTTTGCTTTTTTATTTGCAATTCGAGTCAGCTCGTTAATATCATAAGGCTTGTTATTGTGCAGTACAACGCTCCCGTCTGGCATCTTGTCCACAATAGCTTTACGTCTAGCTCCACGATTGATATGTTCATTGACCATTTTTTTATCAGTCGCTAGGAATAGCTTATCGCGGCAACGGTATAAACTTAATGGTAATGGCATGGCTATCTCCTTCGTTCTATATTATTTTGACAGTCTACGCAGCGCGTAACACCTCCCAATGAGCGGCGACGCTCAGGGATGTCTTCGCCACAGTCTAAGCACTCCAATGAAGACGGCTTGTCAAAACGCGCGGCCTTAGCTAAATTACGTTCTAACTCTTCTTGCGCTTGGTCGTTGGCGCGGTCGATAATATCGCTCATTTCTTTTTACCTTTTGATTTAGTCTTACGGTTATTTTTAGGGTTATGCGGAATGCTGTTTTGTCCTTTAAACTGAAAAGGTGCGTATTTTTTTGGCATGAGCTGAATACGCATGGGCAATATGTTTTAAGTAGTTGTCGCCTGACATTTTATTCCACCTTTTCTATAAGTTTAATTTCAGCTGATGCAAATGTAGTCACCTCTACAGAAAGTGTTTCTTTGCACTCTTCACAAACTATATTTTGAGGTTCACCGAATAGGGTTTTGTTTTCAGAAAGTTGACCAAACTCAATAAGCTCTGATGGCAGTATTTCATTTTTACAATTCGGGCATTCAATGTAATTTTCTTCTTCAATTTCAATTATGAACATTGTCTTTTCCTATTTTTATTTCAGTAAGTGATGCAAACTTGCGTTCTTGATAAACTTCGACTTCACAGCGCATTTCGATCTTGTCTTTGTTGATGCTGTAATGCTTGCCTTGATAAAGCTCGCGCTGTTTGTGCGTTGGGTGCATAGAGCAGTCGATCATTTGACCGCTCTCGGTGTCGAACGTTAGCCAGTGCAGTGGACTGGTTCGGTCATAGGGGAATAGGACGCGGATTAGTTTCATGTCACGCCACCTCGCGTCGTAAAATACACTCATGCTCAGATTTGATGTAAATTTGGCATAAGTAACCCTCACCAACCACAATGCCGCGTGCATACTTTTTCCTGAATTCTGCTGTATCCTTTTTAGCCATGTGACTGGCATACCAAAACGGCTTGCCATGATCTTTTGGGTCACTAATTAAGCGAGGTTTATTAATGAACAATCTTGCCTTACCGTAGAGATCAACTACAGCCCATTTAAATTTTTTAGGCTGGTCTTTAAAAACATCCTGTATCAAACCTTTAGCACTCGGATCAACGCCAGACATTCTTTTTAACAAAGTTGATTTGCCATTACGTCTGGGGCTTTCTATTAATCTAGTCATCGTTAATTACCTCAAAACATGGCTCGCAATATTCACCTGCCATTTGGTGTGCTTCTTTAGATAACGGACCGCCGCAGCGCTCGCAAGTATGATCCCAGCCTGTTATTTCTTTGATGGTTTCCTCGATTCTAATATTTGCTAGATTGATGTCATCATCGTGTATTAGGGCTTTTATTTGGCCTAATCGTTCAACGACTGGGCTAGCTGATAGTTTTTTCATTAGTTTGGTTCCTTGTTAAATATCCGTTGTTCTATAAATAACTTCTATTGATACTGTGACCTCAAAATTTTTTTCACAGTTTGGGCATTCTTCATCCCAGCAATCGCTATCGCCATTCCAGCATTCGATCCAATCCGTCGTATCGTTTTCATATCCACAATTCGGACAATTGATTGTGTCGGTCATAAAACTATCTCCCCTTATCTGCTAAATCACGACTTGCCTTAAGCTTGTCAAAAATCTTATTACCATTGGCAAACCATTCATGGATCTCCACTGGTGGCTGTGGCCGACAATCGACATTCATAATCGTTATACAGGCTGCATACAGACCGCCATCTAAACTTCGTAAGCCATTCATATCAAACGGATAAGCATGGCCGTTGTATAACGACAATAGAAAATCACGGCACACGCGACTGCCTCCGCAATCATCCAAGGCCATCCTTAAAACCTTGGTAAGCGCTTGCTTATGTTGTTCTTGTTTGGCTGCACGTTCGCGCGAGTAATCTTCTACGTCTATTAATCCTGCTAATAATGGATTCATGGTTTAGTTTCCTTTTTTGGTTTGGTTTGGTTAAGTTAATTCTAGATTTTTGGGCATCTCAAATACCCAGCAACGCATAGATCTATTAGCAAGTTTGGAGGCGACAACCTTGTTGGCTGCGATAAACTTGTATTGACGCGACTGACGCAGCGCGTTGTGCATATCCGCTTGCGGCGGTAAGTCATAGCGATATTCATTCGCGAGCTGATAGATCTCCGGCATACTGATAGCGAGTCGACTTGGATCTTTGCTGTGATTGATATGCAAGCGGCGGATGTGATGACCTGCGCCTTCAATCTCATTGGGCGCGGCATTTAAGCGCTCGAGAACATCAAAGAACTGGATATTGAGCGGATGCTCAGTATCAAGCGTTTGATCGCGTTCGGTAGCCATGTTGAATACTTCTTGCTTGACCGCCTCACTAATACGCGCAAGGTCGGGCAGTACTAGCGTCAGCGCGTCAAAAAGTGCGAGCAGCTGCGCGTGACAATGAGCGACACGAAAGGCTTTTATGCCGCTATCTTTGAGCCAGTTCTCATGGCCCATCTTGCTATCAAAAAAGGCTTGTAGCACCTTGTCCTCCATCTTGAGCACATCGACTAAGAAATGGCTGACATCCTCACTTTGTAGCGCTTCGATACGACGCGCCGCGGCTTCACTATCGCGCGTTTGATTCTCAACGGTATAGAACAGATGACAGATACGGCTTAGCACGGCTTTGGAGGCGACAACGGGTAAGTTCTGACTAATGACGATCGTGCCGCGAAACGGTGGCTCATAAACTTCATTACCGGCTGACTTGACGCCGCGTGTACCAATCGTGCCGCCGTCATATAGGTTTTTGAGCTCGTCCCAATTAAACTGAGAGTTACGGCCAGTCCCCGCACCATCACGGTCCGACTCAATAAAGACGCTGGGCATGTTTGACGTTTGCGATAGTGACCGCAAGCGGCCGGCTTTGGTGGTTTTATTAGGGTCGATACCCTCGTATGAGTCACGGCCTATCAAGCGCCAAAAAAAGCTAAGTAGCGTTGATTTACCGGTACCAGGCTCACCGACGATCTCTATAAATGGAAAAGACTTTTGACGCTCGCGGATCTGCTGAGCAAATAAACTGCCCATAAAACCGACTAAACTAATGACGCCTTGCACACCCCAACCAGTGACGATATCGGCTAACCAATTCGCCGGGTCTTTGGGACGGTCGCCAATCTTGATATTTGGACTTGCTGCTAGTGTCTTTAGGCTTTTATTATTAGGTAGATCAAAATAATCGTCTTTGTTAAGCGGATAGGTAATGCCGTGGCGTATCGCGATATCATTAAAGACATAGGTTTGATGGTCTTTGCTGTAACCGATAAAGTCGATGGTCTCCACGGTTTTGATACCGTTAATCATGCGGCCCAGCATGATGTCGAGCTGCTTGGAGTTGCCTTGGTAGATGACGCCTGGTGCGACTGACAGTAGGCGCTTTTTGAACTCACCAGCAGCGGATAACTGACTACCCGTAAAAGTGTTTTTGGTATCGCCTTGCGCGGTGCGGATGCGGAAAAAATACCAGGATTCATCTGTCACTAGATTCTGCTGATAATAGAGCGCTTGCGGCTGACAGTTCATGATCTGAGTGACACTAATGCAGGATTGCATCAGTTCGTCATGCCACAGCTGCAGGGCTTCTTTAAGCTCTTCTTCAGTGTTAAAAAAGTCTTCAGTCGGCTCACTATCCGCGTCCATCTGCTTGGCCTTGTCAAAGCTATCGCTATCAACTTTGACCCAGTACGTGCACTGGTTAAAGAACATATAAAAGCTAGTAGTACCGTATTGGTTATACGTTAATAGCGCTTTATCTTTTGCCGTCTCAGCGATGAGCAGTTCACCATAAAAGCGATAGCGCTCAATGTCTGACTTGGTGAGTTTGCCGGCCTTATGTAAGTCGTTCCAATCTGCGCCATCGCTGTACTCGCTCGATTGAGCCGCAGCGACCTCCCAGCCGTTTTGACGCGCGGTAGCGACTAGCTTATCCGTAGCGTTACGTCCGGCTGTGTCGCTATCTAATGCAAAGATAAGCTTTGGTAATGGCTTGCCAAGCTCGGACATACGCGTCTTTATTTGCGCTAAAGTATGCGCGGGGAAGTTGCCAGCGGTGATATTGCTGATCGCGTGTAGGCCGTTTTCGGTCAGTGCCATCGCGTCAAAGATGCCTTCCGTTATCCACAACTCTTTGACATAAGGCCAGACGCCTTGTCTTAGGTGCAGCTTTGGCGGTAGCCATGCGTGACCTTTAAACTTAAAGCCGGTCTGTACCCGCGCTTTTTTGATATTGGCCGCCGGTTCGATAAGGCGTTCCCAATAGCCAAGCGTCTGACCTTCGCTAGTGATATTGAAGCGGACGCTGGGGCAGGTGAAGTCAGAGTGAAAGTCCTTGAACACTTCTTGCGTGTAGCTGCCTTGCCATTTGATAATGTCAAAGCCGCGCCCAGACTGCAGATAGGCATCAGCGGTGGCATTAGGGTTTTGCGGCGTGGGTGGGTTCTTCTTCGTCCAGTTGGCGAATATATCTGGATAGATGTCACGGGTAGAGGCTTGGTAGTTGCACTTGTTGGCGCGGCCGCATTGGATCGTCCAAGGTGCATCCGCACCAGTAAACAGCTCCTTTTTATTGCATGAAGGGCAGCGGCCATAACGCAAAAACTGTCTGTCGCTGGAGAATTTGAGGCCATAATCTTGTACGAGGCGAACAAGAAGCTCGCTACGGGTATCGTCTTGCATGGATTGCATAAATTACTCGTCTGGTTTGGTGGTTTTGGTTTATGTCTGCGCTGGTTAGGTTGTTTGCATATCTAACAATGACGGCACTACGGTGCGAATGATCTCTTGCTGGGTGACGAATACGTGTCCGCATTCTTTGTTTTTGCAGCAATGCACAATGTCACGTAAAAAAGGGGTAACGACGTAAGTGCGTTGTACACGAGTTAGGGACTTGCAAACTGGGCAGATCATAAAGATTCCTCTGATTAATGTTTGACGATGTGGCTGATGTCAGCAGTGGTACGTGATAAAGATTGATCAATCAGCCAAGTCGTAAACTCATCGACATCCATACCGCGCTCAGCTGCTTTTTTCTCCAGTAGCTGCTTCTCTGCGGCGGATGGGGTCATCTCAATGTCGATTTTATGCGGCATGGATACCTCCATCGGTCAGTCCGGTACCGCTTCCGCCCCCAAACATCGCTAGAAAGTGCGTCATGGGTAGCTCGACTCTGTTGGTGGATGGCAGTAACATAGCAATAGGTTGTTCATCGAACATCAGCTGATGTAGCTGAGCCATTGCTAGTTGGCGCACTAAGGTGGCTAGATCGACACCGGCTTTTTCGGCATGGGCCAGTAGGATCTGATGATCGTAATAATCAACGCTAATCTTGATCGGGTTGTCACGTAGCTTTTTGGTATTGGGATTCATGGTTTGGTTTCCTTTTTTGGTTTGGTTTATTCAGTATTCGTACCGGCTCTATAGCGTCGCAGCGCTACAAAGCTCATGGAACGGTTTTCGGACTGTGCTGCGAGTATCAACTCTTGATGCTCGCTAGGGGTCAGTCTGATTTGTACAGGTTTGCGCTTACCATCTTTGAGATGAGGCAGCTCACCCTTTGGCGTGGCTCGTAATGTGGTTTGGTTCATTTGGTGGTATCCTATAACTAATTAAAAGCGTGTTACTGTGGTACGGTTTTATAATACAGTCAAATGAACGTATTTACAACCATTCAAATGAAATTATAGGAGGTTTTTATGGATATAGTAGAGATTGGCAAGCGCTTAGAAGCCGAACGTCAGCGATTGGGGCTGATGGCTACTGAAGTCTATGACGATAAGACGATTGGAATTGCGCAGACGACTTATAAAAACTATGAAAGTGGTAAGCGCGATATGCCAGCTTCATTGTTAATCAAGCTATGGAATATTGGCTTTGATGTGATGTATATTTTGACGGGTCAGCGCTTAGAAGATATTGCGCTTGATGTACAGGCACATGGCAGCGTGCCAAGTTATCACCAGCGCCTAATTCATCTGCCTGAAACCATGGATACTGATGCGCCATCAGATAAGCTACTGGTAGCGATGTACCACGCAGAGGAGTCACTGGTACAAGCCGGTGCTAGCGCCAACGAGGATTATGATTATAAGACGCTAGCGACACTGGGATTAGGTTTGATAAATACAGTCAAATGAACGTATTGATTATTGATTGGCGTAAAAAAACCAGTCACTAGGACTGGTTCTTTACTACTATTAAGTAAGATTAAAACGGATTGTTGGTCGTATCATCACGGCCTTGTATTAATTCTAGCAAGTCAGCACTGGTCATACTAATGCGAGCATTAGGATCGGCTTCGTGTAGCGTCTCTGACATGTCAACGATAATCGCGCGTAGCGACTGGATAGTAGCGCGGTCTATCTCACGCTGTTCTTGCAGCTCAAAGGCTTTGGCTTTCCAGTCTTGATCTACTTTTTTTGATGTATCCACCTCTAACAGTTCTGCTTTAAGCTCTTCGGCCGCAGCAGGATTGGTCGTTTGCTCGGTGGGATTGCTTGACGTTGGTACAGCTTCACTACAATCCAAGCGTATCGCATCGATGCGCTTGCCATCTATTTCGGAGTTGAAGGTAATCGTTGCCGGACTTACAATTAGTTTGGGAGTTTGCAAGGCGCATAGGGCATCGATAATTTCCATATGCGTATAGAGGTTATCTGAATGTGCAACAATAGCTTGTTGTACTTGATATATATCTAATGTCACGACGTTTAAATTATTAGGACTATGATCAAACTCTATATTATGATGACGTTTGGTCACATACAAAGCATTGAAAAATTTGCGCAAGATAGTACTATTTTTCTGACTGATATGGATTCTTGTTTTTGTCTTCCATTTAAACATCACATTGGTTTTTGTAACGTGTCTAGTTGTCATAGTGGCCTCCCTATACTTTAGTAATAGCCGGTTGGCCAAACGATGATTTGATAAATACCCAGACGCGGCGTGATTTATTTAATAGTGCGCTTGCCATGACGGTATTCGCACGATGAAAGCGCGGCGTGTCGCTGAGGCGTAACGCTTTGTACAGTAAGCTAGTATCTGGCAGCTCCCACGGTTCGGCTAGCGCATAGATGTCGGGGATGCTGATCGCAAGCTCATGGGCCTTATGACTGTGATTGATTTTGGCTAGATCTTGAGTAGCGACAAAGCGCCAAAACTGATCTAGGGCGTACTGTAGCTCAGGCGTCATCACTGGTGCTGGGTTGGTGGCCGTTACTGGGCTGCCCATCACCTTATGTAAGGCATTAACCACTTCGCGCTCATTGTGACCGGTCAGCTGTGCCATCTCTGGAATGGTCATCGAGCGGGAGTAGCGCACCCAGTCGGCATCGGTGATGGCTGGTGGCTGATCGGCTACTGGAACACCCGCTTCGCGGTCTAGGATATCAAGTACCCACTTGCGGAAGTCTTTGGCGATTTTGGTACGGGAAAACATGGCGATTAGGTGGCAGCCGCGTAGGGAGAAAATGCGGGTTTTTGCGCTGAAAGCCCCTGAATTCAACGTGCGACCCATTTCGGGTACGTGGGTTAAATCTAACATTTGAGTCATGCTATCGCTAAACTCGCTTTTATTACGATTGTATAGCTTAGTGATACCGCCAACCATTTCATACCCTAGCGCTTTGGCTAGGTCAGCTGAGGTCATCCAAATCTGACCTTCGCGCTTAACTGGGTTGAGGTCGTTGCCGTTGAATGATAGCGTCATGACTTCGTTGTTCGCTTTATTGGCTGTGTTATACTGTGACATACTAATTAGCTCCTTGAGCAGATTGGTTAAGTTGATTAGCTTTGATAAAGCTGATCGCTTGTGTTCTAAAGGCAGATACTTCTTGGCGGGAGCGGTCTGCCTTTTTTATTGTCTGCGATAAATCCATCACCGCTATGACCAGCTGTTGATTACGTATGTAATCGTTAATTTGCTGGGTGGTATTAGGTTTCATTTTTACATTCCTTTTGTTGTTTGAGCATCGCTTGCTCAAGGTGGTAATTAATTTCTGATGATAGTGTCCGATGATTGATTTTTGCTTGTTCATCAATCCAGTTTTTAAGCTCATGTGAGCTAAAACGTATTTTCAATTGTGGAAGTAAGCGACTTGGATACATGGAGTGTTCCTTTTATAGGATTTTTAAGTGATAAAGTTTATCATACCCACTGGATATGATTAGCGATGTTATACCCACTGGATATGATTGTCAATACCTAGTGGGTATGAAATACTATCTTTATTTTAGGATCGTCAATGAGTGATAAGCATACGACCGTTCAATATCAGCTACGGTTGCCTGAAGAACTAAGAAACACTATTAGAGAATCAGCTAAAAATCATAATCGTTCAATGAATGCTGATATCGTTGCACGACTTGAAGCTAGCTTCACTGAAGAAGAGCAGCGCCAAGACGTGGTTATGAACGTGGTATTTGATGACCGATGGTTTGATGAAACAGGGTTGTCTAGGGAAGAGTTTGGCGCGTTTGTGCGTATGGCGGTGCAGAGCAATGTTGCTCAATATAAGGTTGATAAGGACTAGGTATGTTTGAGACGATAGTGATCGTAGCCATACTAGGTTTTGTTGTCTGGGCGTTTTTTACGCCGCAAGGCAAAGCCAAGATAGCAGAGATTCAGGCAGAAGAGGCGCAAAAAAAAGAAGATAAGCTGCATCAAAAAGCGTGGAAAAACAAATATGGTGAATATTTAGTTTTAACACATGACGCCACTGACCATTATATTTATATTGATGATATTGTTCAGCGCCAGAGTGATTGGGTTGTTTTAGCGACTGATGCTGTCAGCCATAACCAAAAAACGATAGCAGTAAATGATATTCTGCAAATGCAGTCTAAGACATCACCAAAATATTTTAACTTTAGCAATGACATTGTGAATGAGCTGCATCAGCATCTTGGTAAGATGGTTTCAAATTCTGATCCTAGCTCATATCGATCTAATGAGTACGATTCGACGGATGACCAGCATACTGACACTCCTCCTCCAATCCCACAAAACATCGAACCACGCCAACGCGTCCCCAAAGAGGAGGCCAGTCATACGATGGTTTATGTCGATAGTAAAGGTAGTTTGTCAGAACGTGAGATTAACTTGCGTGGCGTAGAAGCCAAGAACGGTAAGTTGTACGTCAATGCTTATTGTTTTAAGCGTAAGCGCTTGCGTACCTTTGTCGCTAAAAATATCATATCCCTACGTGACTATGCGACAGATAAGACCTTTACCGACGAAGATGAAATTTATAATGAGTTACTGGCTTGGATAACTACAACCCAGCCTCACACTTAACTCTTGACTGATAGCCACTACCTGACAAGTCGTGGCTGACCTCCATCACCATCCAATCATGCGCGTCGATATAATCACGGAAACCGGCCACCTGTACCGTCGCCTCTGCGATGATATCTGGTCGACCTACTGCAAACTGTAACTCAAACTCTGCCACCTGCCTATCTTGCTGCTTGGCTTTCGCCTTAGCCGCTTTGGTTGCTTCCGCTTTATTTTTGGCGACTTTGGTGATTACGGACGACTTGTCCTCTGGCAGTTTATCAACCTCACTGACTGCGCCGGCTGCGTCCACTTTGATGTGCTTAATCTTAGCGCTTTTACGGTCGCGGTAGCTAGCAATAGTCTCATTATAGTCGCTGGTACGATCTGCCCGGCGATAGCGATGGTTGTCGCCGCTTGTGCGGGTAATAGTGATAATACCTAAATCCTTACCACTTGCGCTCTTGCCATTGGCGGTAGGCTTGATAATCAGATGGCCGTTTTTGATACTGACAGACAGATCATTTTGTTTGGCCAATCGCGTAAGCAAGTTCAGATCAGATTCGCGGGTTTGATCGACATGCTCAAACGCGATCGCGCTCGACTCGCTATCGATAGATAATGCGAGACTATGACGGCTGCACACCTTACCGGCGATATCGTTTAAGGTGATGTCATGATAACTCTCTGAGCGCTTAGCCTTAAGGGTGCTTTTCATATCAGCGGCTTTGGCGCGGATCTGTATCTGATCGGGCGTACCGCTATGCTCGGCTTCATCAATAGTAAACGCACCTTTATAGACCAGCTCACCGCTATAAGGCATGCCTAGCCATAGATTAATGGTATTGCCTTCTGTCGGTAGCGGCATCCGCGCATCAGTGTCATCCAGTGCTAGTGTCAGCTCATCTGACTCCAGACCGCGCTTGTCGATCATAGACAGGTTAATCAAGCGGCGACTGATCTCAATCGTCTGATCCACGCCCTCAATCTCAATCATAAATAAATGCATATCAGCGCCTAAAAATAATAATCATTGACAAGGGTGGCGATATTATCCCGCTGCAGGTCGTCTTGGAGTTTGATCGCCACGCTAAATTCGACTTTGCGCGGTGTGCCATCGACATTTAGATAAGCGCGCGTCTCATTAATCTCTGTGATATAGCACATGCCAAAATAGTAGCCCGTGCCGTCCATCAGCGCGTATAGCTCACCAGTTGCCGCCATATCTCGCAGAATATCGAGCGTCAAATGGTCATCAGTAATCTCCGGATATAAGATACCAGGCAAGGTGATACTGTCGTTATCCTGCCCCAGATATTGCATACGTGGCCTAATACCAACTGTGTTGCCGGTGGCATAGCGGTACGATGAGCGGCGCTCGATACTGTCAAAAGCAGTACCTAACGTCTCAAATACGAATAGTCCTAAACTGGCTAACATGCTAATCCTTATATGCCTTAATCAATATCAGATAGACGGCTACGGTAACGGGCGGCAGTGTCACGCTGTAAGCGCTCCATCTCACGGCGTACCATCTGCGCGGTAGCGTGTGGGTCTGCACCGCCATTGATATTAATGGTGATATTGCCCATGCTCATAGCCGCACTGCCACCGCTACGCATTGCAGCGTTACTAGGCAGTACCGTCCGGCGACGATCAAGGTTAATCGGTGGCTGGGTGATAATGCCGTCATTGCTGTTGCCACTGCGCTTGATATAGCGACCCGCGCCGGTGATGGTGTCTAGGTTGATAGGGGAGTAGTTCGCCATTAGCTTAGTGACTTTGCTCATGGCTTTGAATGGCATCTTGGCAAGGCCGGTGATGCCATCTGCTAGACCGTGCATCATAAAGCCACCGTATTTGGTAAATACACGGCTGGGGCTGTGGATGTCCATACCACGTGCGCCTGTGAACGCACCTTTAACCCGCTTTACTACACTGCTAATAGAATTGATAACCGCTTGAGCTTTTCCTAAAATACCGTTTTTTAGCCCCTCAAGCATGTTCATACCGTATTGCTTAAACTGAGCAGATAAACCAGACAAGTAGGGCCATACGGCTGCAAATGCGCGGATAAATAGACCAACGGGGCTAAAGCTTAGTAGTGTGGCCACTAATGATGCAATGCCACCGCTGAATAGCGACTTGATACGTGCCCATAGTTGCATTACCGTGTTTGTCAGTGCCGTCCATGCTGCTTGCATCACTACTAGTAGCCGTGTACCAAAGCCCATGACAAAGTTGACTACTACCATAATGCCATTGGTAAATGCTGTGCTAATAAACGTCCAAAGTTGTGATACTGCCGTGGTAATCGCTGTCCAAGCTGTTTGTAGCGCTAACAATAACCGCGTACCAAAACCCATGACGAAGTTTATAACTGCAGTAACACCATTATTGAATCTGGTTTTTATACTCTCCCACAACTGACTGGTATAAGTCTTTACAGCCTCCCACTTTGTAGAAAAGTAAGTGGTAATTGCTGTCAAAGCATTATTAAATATAACTTTTACTCGCTCCCACAATGCAGCGAACATAGGGCCTAGTGTGTCCCAGTTTTTATAAATGAGATAGGCAGCACCAGCTATTAGCGCGATAACAATTAAAATAGGGTTTGCCATCATCACAGCGCCTACAACACGTAAGACCTTTATAACTCCCAGTAGCGACTTGCCGATTAAGCCCACGGCAGATACTACAGCTTTACCAACAAAGCCAAACGCGCTCCAAAGCATCCGTAATGGTGTAAGTGTAGATGGTAGACCTAAAGTAACCAGTGACGCGCGTAATAGCGCCATCGGTCCTAATATACTGAGCATCACCACGCCGATACCGCCAATAACGACCGCGCCTATAGCTAGCGTGGCAAATAGCTTGCCTAGTACCGCCATTAGCGCAGGGTTAGCGTTAGCAAATTCAGTCATGCGCCCAATAATCTTAGTCATCGACTGCAAAAACTCACGTAATGCACCACCGTTAGTATCAAACAAAGCAGTACGAAAAGCATCAATCGCGCTCGTAGTCTCTTTCCAGTCGCCCATAGTATTGTCACTCATCGTATTAGCGACATTAGCGGCTTCGCCATTTGCGGCTTGCAGTGTAGTGACCATCTTTTGTAGCTCACCGTTACCGGCTTGATCGACTAATACTTTCATGGCGTTACTGGCCTCAACGCCTGATATCTTGCTAAATATCTCTAACTGCTCGGCATTGCCTAGATTTTTGGTTTGCTCATAGACATCTTTTAATATTTCGGGCATATCCCGCAAATTACCGGATGCGTCAGTCGTACTAATGCCTAATCTATCCAGTGCGGCGGCTGCGGCCTTCGGTGGGGCCGCCATGCGTAGCATAATGGCACGTAGGGCAGTACCGCCCATTGACCCTTGCATACCGGCATCGCCAAGCTTACCTGCCATAGCGGCGACTGTTTGTAGGCTAATATTAAGACCAGCAGCACCGGGCGCAGCATATTTCATGGTTTCGCCAAGCATACCTACATCGACGTTAGCACGAGTAAAGGCGGCAGTTAGAACATCGGCAACATCTGTCATTTTGCTAGATTCTAGATTCATGCCTGATAGTATATTTGACGCAATATCAGCGGTAGAGGCCAGATCCATATCACCCGCGAGCGCTAAGTCAAGCATACCCGGCATAGCAGCTTTAATAGATTCAGGCGTAAAACCCGCCATAGCCAAAAACTTTTGCCCTTGCGCGGCATTGGCTTGCGTAAAGGCTGTTGTAGCGCCAAGCTGTCGAGCTTGCGCCTCAAGCATTTTGTACTGTTCGCTATTCTTATCAAGCCGTGTGACCGCTTGGACGCGTGACATTTCAGCTTCAAATTCAAGTCCAGGCTGAATAAGACGAGAGCCGCCATATACCGCCGCTGCACCGCCCACCGCTAAGCCTGTCGCTTTACCGCGCATCTCACGCATATTCTGCGACTGTTGCTGTAAACGGCGGACTGCCCGCATCCGCTCTTCCTGTATTTGCAACCGCCTATTGGTACGTTCAATATTCTGAGCTAGATCGCGTTCATGTGCTGACAGATTGTTAGTGTCTATGCCTGTGCTTTTGAGCCTATTTCGAAGCTGATCTAAATGCTCGTGCTGACTAGACAAGCGGTTATTAAGACGCTGTGACTCACGACCGGCAGCCTCAAACTGGCGTACCAATGAGGCTGTGGGGTTGGTGGTGGCATCCATTTGTCGCTGCAAGTCTGCCAGACGCATGCGATTTTTATGTGCGGCCTCACCTGTCTCCAAAAGTGCTTGCTTTTGCTGCTTAAAGCTGTCAACGAGACGCTGTTGTTTTTGTAATTGTTTGGCTGCTTTTGATGTTTCACCAAATTGACGACCCAATCTATCAGCCTGACTAGCGATAGAGCGCATAGGCGCGGTCATCTTATCTAGCAGCTCAATCTGTGCTCTGAAGTTTAAGTCTGCCATGTCGCGCCTATTTGTTTATTTTGGTTCCCTCATGAATGAGGTTACCAGTAGTTAATCATCGGGAGCATGACGCAATCTAGCGCGCTCCCGCCAATCTTGTAGTTCCTCTATATCCATGTCCTGCATGTCGTCCAA
>Ga0098067_1000484_pt1 | contig 14882 bp, 10 predicted proteins | sample 26_taG_FD_92578 | JGI IMG/M metagenome (GOLD analysis project Ga0098067, IMG submission 92578) | Marine viral communities from Cariaco Basin, Caribbean Sea - 26_WHOI_OMZ | ecosystem: Environmental > Aquatic > Marine > Oceanic | place: Caribbean Sea: Cariaco Basin | collected 2014-11-09
ATCGCTGCGCCTTATCAATCATCAAAAAAGGGGTGGTTAACGCTATTAGGGTCGATATCGGAGTGTATTAGCCCGCTACGGGGAGCATTAGCAATGAGTACTACGCTCAAAACCCCGTCAGCAATTGGGCTGAGAATACCTATTTATTTTACTAAAATCAAAGCTATATCTCTACCATTTAGCTTGAGCATCAGCGCTACGCAAACGCTCTATTTTCAGGCTATAAGCGGGTGGATTACTAATCGCTAAACTGATGGCTTCGATAGCGCAGCGAAGTTTAGCATATCTTGCTCAATATCTCTAAAACCCATCAGCCATTTAAACGTTAGCTTTTAGCGACTAACAAGCGCTCTGGGCACCTACAATAAAGCCTTACGGCATTACATTTTACAGTGGTAAGCGGCTGCCATCTTGCTTATGATAAGCTCATCATACCTATGACCCATATTAAACATCATTAATTCAACATCATTAAGAGGTATAACCATGAGTATCGATACTGCTAAAGCTAAAGAGCGCCTAATTAAACTGAAAGAAGAATATGAAGTTCGCATTGATCAAATTGAAGACCATATCCAGCATCCCCAAGACGACTTGAATGAGCATTGGGATGACCAAGCTATCTCTATGCGTCAAAATGATATGCGTAAGAGCTTACTAGTAGAGGCCAAGCAAGGCCTACATTATGTCCAGCACGCTTTAAGCCAGATTGAAAATGGCAGTTATGGCGAGTGTGAAGTATGCGGTGAAGAGATTGAAGGAAAACGTATGGAGGCGCTGCCTTATGCTACTTTATGCATGGAGCACGCTGAATAATTAATGAGCCAATATTTAATGAACCAATATTTAATAAATCAGTGGCTTCATTTTTAACCATCTAGGATTATCTTTTGAAAAACAGTCGGTCAGTCTAGTGCTCTCAAGGCATTAGCTGACCGTTTTTTAGTTTAGGCTTTAATAACGCTGCTACTTTATATTAACCATAGCTTTATATTAACCATAGTGCCGCTATTCGCGCTACCTACTCAGATATTTTCCCGACACCGTCTCCGCTGCCTTCCCGATATTTTCTTTAGTCATACCAATTATTGAGCACTTGCTGCCACTGCTCACAGCGAGCCGCTATCTCCGTTACGGGATGATGCAAGACATCCCCTACTACGGCTATGTAACGCAATGGCAAACCGCGCAGCTCCCTGATATTTTCTGCGCTGATGCCGCCAATGACACATAGATCAATATCCTGGGCTGTCCCCTCTACCAGGGCTTGCCGGCTGACTGGTTGCGCTTCCGGTTTAGTAGTAGAGACAAAGACCGCACCCATGGCCGCATAGCTGGCTCCTTCCTGCCGCGCGGCTTGTACCAAGTCCACCGCATCGTGGCAGGTACGCCCTATAATGGCCTGCTCGCCAAGCGCCTGTCTGGCCAGAGTTATGTCACCATCCCCTTGTCCTAAATGCACCCCTACGCCCAGTCTTTGTGCTAAGGCAATATCGTCATTCATAATCATAGGCACGTGATAACGGCGGGTTAATTCCAGCAACTGCTGAGCCTCAGCATAAACTTGTTCACGGCCCTCAGGCTGCGCTAGTACCTGCTTACGGCGTATCTGTAATAGCCCTATTACCCCTGTAGCTAAAGCTATCTCTAACTTTTGATAGAGCAGCGTAAACTCATCATCGTTGGTTAATAGGTAAAGTTGCGGGAGGGTATTGGCTGTAGATTTCGCGGAAAATAGAGGGGAGCTCATAAGCAGTCAACCAAAAGTCTTGTGAATAAAACCTACCAAAAACATTAAAATTATAACAGCCTTAATAACGGCAAGGGCTTAAAAAGCCATAGAACAACAACGCTGAGGCTAAAAGTAGCGGTAGCAAAAAGTTCACGCATAAAAAAAGCCGTTATTTTACAATAACAGCTTATTTAAACTACGCCTGTTGCGAGGAAATGAGGCTACACCGTACGGCGGGTCGCTAAACCGGCCAGAATAGTTTTGGCATCATCCCAGCGGGTGGCTGAACTGTTGGCACCCAAAATAATAATAATAGCAGGTCGGTTATTCACACGAGTTTCCATAACGACACAACGGCCCGCTTCATTAATAAAGCCGGTTTTAGAGATACCGATTGGATAGTCGCCTGAACGGACTAAGCTGCTAGTATTGTTGGCTTTATAAACGCGGTTACCAGCTGAATAGTTGGAGACAAAGAAGTCGTAGCTCTTAGTGGTTGAGAAACGACGAATCACATCATAGTTCCCCGCAGCTTTAACCATTTTTACCAAATCGTTAGGCGAAGCCACATTGCGCTTATCGAGACCTGTAGGATCGCCAAAGAAAGCGGTGCTCATCCCTAACGAGCGGGCTTTTTGGTTCATCGCACTCATAAAGGCATCGTAACCGCCTGGGTAATGACGCGCTAAGCTCTTCGCAGCTGGGTTTTCAGACTTCATTAACATCATGAGCAGCAGCTCAGCGCGGTTCATACGATCGCCCGACTTTAGGTTTGAGCTAGCGCGCTTAGGACCCACGAAATCAATGGGTTCAATCACGATTTCTTCGCGCATATCTTGACCACTGTCTAGCAGTACCATAGCGGTCATGAGCTTACTAATAGAGGCAATAGGGCGCGCGATGTCAGCACTTTTTTCGTAAATAGGCTTACCCGATTCGACATCCAGTACGACCACGCCGCGGGAGCCCGTACTTACGGCCAATTGGTCATAGACGCTGCCAGCATTATAAGTAGGGTTACTATAACCGCCATTGTAAGACGTATTGTAGCTTGGTGTACCCGAGTTGGTGATGGTGCTGCTGCCGTAGCCATTATCAATAGTCTTAACACCGCTACCAGATTTGGTGGACATAATAGTACGGGCTTCTGAGAGACTGTCGGCGCCGCCCCAACCTATTTTAGCATTAGAATTAGAGCTGCCGCCCTCACTGATAGTCAGACCCGCTTGTGCCATACTACCCAGGCTCAAAGAAATCAGTGCTGCCATGAGCTGTTTTTTAGTCATTACCATGTTATTCGCCTCTCCCCGCGTAACGCCTGCCGAGCTACAGCCTGCCAGTTACGGTGTAAAATTTCTGTGTGCAGTCGCTAGTAACGACGCACCATGAATGCTCCATTAGCAACCCACTAAAAAATGGCTTGCAAACTACCCTCTATACGCTCAGGTTAAAGAGCGCTAACCTCATGTTTCGCTATGCTGTGGGCCAGTGTCTGCGCGCTGGCGCAATGACTGCCTGCATATATGGCTAGCGAGCCTACATTTATTCCACTGCTGCAGCTCATTAGCTTGATTAAGTTAAAGTCAATAAAAGCCACTAAAAATAAATAACTTAGACTACTGGGCCAAACGAACACGAACTCAATATAGGGGCAGTCGTTTACCTCCATATAAATATAGAAGTAAACTTTTAAATAGGCTAAAACTCACTAAATGATTAGCTTACCTATTGTACAGACTGTGTCTTAAAGCTTGTCCGCTACGTTACGCGTGTTAATACCAAACCGTTAATGAGCTAGAAGTCTTAGCAAGGACCTGTTAGCAATAGCTACTAAAATTAGTGCATAAGTTAACAGAAAGTCATTGCTATCAGTAATAAAGCACAAATAATACGGTTATAGACGCGCTATGTGTTTGTTTTATAACCCAGTAAAAACTAACATGGGTAAAACAAATTGGGTAGATACAGCTAGATAGTGAGTTTTTGTATTTTTAGTGTATCATGGATTTCCTAGTAATTTAATGCTCTAGATTTACTGAATAGTATGTTTTGTCCTGTAAACAAGATTTGCTACAGTTAACTCATAATGACGTAAGGTTCGTTAACATTATAGTAATATTAGCGCTAACCATTTATCTTTGCTAGCTGATGATAAAAATTGAATCAGTGCGTATACCAAGATAAATAATCACACCACGAGCAGTCAGCAACATTGAGAGGGTTTATGATTCGGGTCCTAGTAGTCGATGATCACGATTTAGTCAGAATGGGCATTAGCCGGATGTTAAGTGACAGCCCCGATATCGAAGTTATTGGTGAAGCAGATAGTGGCGATATGGCCCTAAAATTAGCCAAGCAGCTCACCCCTGATGTCGTCTTGCTGGACGTTAATATGCCAAATATTGGCGGCTTAGAGGCCACCAAACGGCTAGTACAGTTGGATAAAGGCATTAAAATCCTTGCGGTCAGCAGTATGTCTGCTCAGCCCTACCCTTCCATGCTGCTCAAAGCAGGGGCCAATGGCTATATTACTAAGGGCACTCCACTCGAAGAGATGATTCGTGCCATCAAAAAAGTCTATCAAGGCGGACGTTATTTCAGCAGCGAAGTCGCCGAACAGTTGGCTGAAACGCTCTTGTCAGACAATGCGGGCTCGCCTTTCGATTTGCTCAGCGATCGTGAGAAGCAAGTGGCGATGATGGTGGTCAATTGCCAAAGTCCGCAGCAGATTGCGGATCAATTATTCGTGAGCGTAAAGACTATCAATACTTACCGCTATCGTATTTATGAAAAGGTCGGCGTGGACAGCGATGTGAAACTGACGCATTTAGCGATTCGTCATGGTCTCATTCAACCTTAAGGCTATGCTCTTAAAGTGCTAGATAGCAATAGATTGGTAAAACTGTAAAACACCAGACCAGCAATAGCCATCAGTAGAGGGACACTCGTCATGCTAGCGGCCTTGAAACAACGCGTCCTAAGTTATCTGCCGCCCTCTACCAGCTCTGCCACCTTAGCAGAACCACAAATTCGTAAACTGGGTCTCATTTATAGTGTTTACCGCATTATAGTCAGTGGCTTTTTGATGGCGAACAGTTATGCCGCGGTCAAAAACTCTGATTTGCATATTCTCCCTACCCTGTTACAACAGCTATCACTGATTTTATATCTACTGCTCAGCTTCACTTTATTAGGCTTACTCTATTTTGCGTCGAGCCAGCCGCAGCGCCAACTGACCTTTGGCTTGGCGATTGATGTGATCATTTTCAGCCTCCTTCTCTATTCGAGTGGCGCCCCTGATCTACAAATCACTATGCTATATATGGTCGTCGTGGCGGCCAGCTTTATGTTATTAAGGGCGGGGCAAGCCTTAATTGTTACCCTCCTCGCCATTATTTTTGTTATTTATCAGCAGTTCTTTTTCGCTATCGCCAACAGCATGAGTCTGTCCAATCTAGGCGATGCCCTGCTGATGTCCATGAGCTTTTTAGCGGTGGGTTTTCTCAGCTGGTCTATCTCTCAGCGACTTGTACAAGTGGAAAAGACCGCAGCGTTACAAGCGCAAGAAGTCGCCAAACTCAATAGAATCAATCAAGAGGTCGTTAGCAAAATCGTCAGCGGCGTCATGGTAATAGAAAATAAACAAGTCGTTTTAGCCAATCAAGCGGCTTGCCAACTGCTGCATATCGATGGCTATAGCAGTGATGACGAGCGCAGTTTAGAGCATTTGCAGCAGCAATTAATTACCTTGCATCCTATCTTAAGAAATTGGTTTTTATCGTTACACGATGAGATTAGCGGCACTGCTAAAGACCCTAACAATCCTATTAACAACTCTATTAACGCCCCTACCCTGCAACGGCCTTACCCCCTCACTTTTATTTATGAGCTACCACCATTAGCCAGTACTGGGGTGGTAAATAAATTGCGTATCGAGCTGACGCCGCTCAAAAATAACAGTCAACTGCTAATCATTGAAGACTTACGCCGTGAGCAAGCGGGAGCACAGCAGCTTAAGTTGGCCTCGCTAGGACAATTGACCGCCAGTATCGCGCATGAGATTCGTAACCCTTTGGCCGCTATCTCACAAGCCAGTCAATTGCTCATGGAGGATTTGGCAGAGCAGGAACATCAGGCTCAAGACTCAGCTGCACTTAGCGATGCCCACTCAGCGCAGTGGGACGGCAACCGCGAGTTATACCAGATGATTTTTAATCAAACCAAACGGGTTAACCATATTATTGAAGATGTGCTAAAGCTGTCTCGGCAACAACGGCCTAAGTTTCAGCAGCTCGATATCGCCGAATGGTTAGCGACGTTCTTAGCGGATCATTTTGTCGCGCAAGAGGTCCGCTTGCAGGCCAACACGTCCGTTAGCATCTATTTTGACCCGCAGCATCTTGAGCAAATCCTTATTAACCTGATTAATAATGGGCTGCGTTATAGCCGGCAAGCACAGCCACAGGCGCTGGTCGAAGTGGTGGTCTACTCGCTAGACAACGATGTTATAATCGACGTGCTTGATGAGGGAAAAGGTGTGCAAGCTGCTGACTTACCTAGATTATTCGATCCTTTTTTCACTACCGATACCCAAGGGACGGGGTTAGGGCTTTATCTTTCACAGGCCTTTACAGAGGCCAATCATGCCCGCCTACTGTGCGTGCCTGAACATGAAAAGACCTGCTTTCGCTTGATTATTCCACAGCGACAGTTTGTTGCGACTGACCTAAATAGTACTACGCTGCCTAACCCCACTTAACCCATCCGCTGTACGGAAAAGACTTGATTGATTGATATGATTTATTTTTATAAAAACACTGTATGGCAGGAGGGGTTATGAGTGCTATCGCGCTGGTCGTCGATGACGAGGTGGATCTGTGCCGCTTAATGCAAATCACGCTCACCAGAATGGGCATTAAGAGTCATGTGGCTTATGATTTGGCTACGGCCAATCAGTATTTAGACGACCATATCTATGATTTTTGTCTGACCGATTTACGCTTACCCGATGGCTCTGGGCTTGAGCTGGTCAAGCGGATTAGTACTAGCGCTGCCAATACTCCTGTGGCGGTCATTACGGCTCATGGCAATATGGACTTGGCCATCCAAGCCCTAAAGCTGGGCGCCTTTGATTTCGTGAATAAACCTTTAGAGTTGCCACGGTTAAGGCAGCTCGTCGAAAATGCACTCAAGGTCGCAGAACAGGCCAATATGCCTGCGGATGCCGAACAAAAATCTCCTGAGCAGCAACTTTTAGATAAGCGCCTAATCGGTAGCTCTCCGGCTATCCAGCAACTCAAAGCTACTATTGTTAAGCTGGCCCGCTCGCAAGCACCGGTCTTTTTATGGGGAGCTTCGGGTACGGGCAAAGAAGTGGCTGCGCGTCTTATCCATGATTTAAGCCCACGTCGTGACGGCAGTTTTGTGCCGGTGAACTGTGGCGCCATCCCTTCTGAGCTGATGGAATCCGAGTTTTTCGGCCATAAAAAAGGCAGCTTTACAGGGGCGTCAGCAGATAAAATTGGTCTTTTTCAACAGGCCAATGGCGGCACTTTATTCTTAGACGAAGTGGCCGACCTGCCATTAGCGATGCAAGTCAAACTGTTGCGGGCTATCCAAGAAAAAACCATCCGACCTATCGGTGACACCAAAGAAATATCAGTTGATGTCCGTATTTTATCGGCCACCCATAAAGACTTAAACCGCTTAGTACAAGCTGGAGAATTCCGCCAAGATTTATTTTATCGTATCAACGTGATTGAGCTTAAGCTGCCGACTTTAAATGCGCGGGATACTGATATTCCAATACTGGCCCAGCACTTCTTACGCTTGATTGCCGAAGACTGGCAGTTAGAGAGCGCTCCAGAATTGACCGCTGCCGCCTGCGAACACTTAAAGACCCACGACTTTGCTGGTAACGTGCGTGAGCTGCGCAATCTGTTAGAGCGCGCTGTGACTTTGACGGAGTCTCCCGTTATCGATGTCGAGCATCTGGGTATTGAAGCGACTATTCCGACCACGAGTGTAGACCCTCAGCCGCAGGTCTTGGGGTCTGAGACAAGCGCTAACCCTATAGACATATCGGCAGCTTCTGATACAGCGGCTACTTCGCCACCGTCAGCAATAGCCACTACAGAGCGGCCCTATCACAGCTCAGAGCAGCCGATATTACCAAGCCATACGGTAGAGCAGCCTATTGCCAAGCCCAGCTATGCAAATAGCGTGATTCATGCGGCTATCAAACAGCCGGCGATGACCATTAGTGCTACTAACAACGTTAATACCAGTATTAATAACAGCGCCAATAGCAGTGTTGATAAGAAGACAAACGCACTGCCCGCTCAGGATGCATACGATGAGTCCAAGGCTTTTGCGGATAAGGTTGCTGCCGATACTCTGCAAGTGAACACGGCGGTGCAACTGCCTAAAGAAGGGCTGGAGGCCTATCTACAGGAGCAAGAGAAGAAGCTGATACTCACGGCGCTGCAGCAAACCAATGGCAATAAGACTAAAGCCGCTGAATTGCTCTGCACTACGTTTCGCTCATTGCGTTATCGTATGAAAAAGCTTGAGTTGGAAGAAAGCATGCCTGAGGAAGATTCGGCAGCTGCAGAGACAGATACTAATAACATAGACAGCCATTAAACTTTAAAAAAGTGACCGTCTTAAAAATTAACTGCGCAACCCTAGCAAAAGTCATTTAAAGCATCAATAGTAGCCTACTAAAAATAAAGCCAGTACCTTAGGATTAACTAGGGTACTGGCTTTTTTTGGTTAATAGCTCAAAAGGGTAAGCGCAATGATTGTGGCAAGCTATTTATTTGCCCGACTTTAGGACAAACTTCATGCCTGCAGGACGCGGCTGCGCGAGTATTACAGCTAACGCTTTCTGCTCCCATGCGCCATCATTGTCCTCGAGCCGAACGTCTGGCGTAACCCCAATATCATCAATTTGGCGACCATCTGCTGTGAGATAGTGCGCTACGGTTAGCTTAATAGCCTGCTCATCATTCACCGGAATCACTGACTGTACCGACCCCTTACCATAGCTAATTTCCCCTACGATTTTTGCGCGTTTTTGTGTCTGCAAACTGCTGGCCAGTACTTCAGCCGCAGAAGCCGAATAGCGATTTTGCAAAATGACTACCGGTAGATTGGCCAGTAACGCATTAGGTGAGGTCTTTAAGCTACGCTCTACGCCTTTACGGCCCTCAATCTGCACCACATCGGTATTGGCCATAAACAGACCTGCAATGTCTACCGCTGACTCTAAGACACCACCCGGATTGTCTCTAAGATCAATGATAAGACCTGAGATAGGCGCATCTAATTTTGCTAATTCTAACAGGAGTCTTTGGCGACTATTATTCTGAAATACGGGCAGCTTAATTATCGCAATACCTTGCTCTAAGCGACTCATGATCTCTTGCTGACGCATCTGGTTTCTTTGCACGGTAATCGTCCGTTTACGGCGCCCTGCTCTAGACACCACCATCTCGACTTGCGTCCCAGCAATCCCCGTAAGCATCTGCTCGATATCATTGGCAGTCTTTTTATCCGTGAGCTTTACCTCATTGATTTGATGAAGATAGTCGCCTACCTTGATACGCTCTTTAGCAGCAGGCGAGTTGGCAGTGACTTCAGTGACTACCCAATGGCCGTTAGTGGGCTCATACTCAGCATAGAGACCGACCTCCCCCACATCACCTTGGGTAAAGGCGCGCAAGCTTTCATACGCTTCTGCATCCAAAAATTCAGCATGGCTGTCGAGCTTGGTCAACATACCACTCATAGCATCGTTTAATAGCACCTCATCACTCACCGGCTCGACATACTCACGGCGGACTAAATCCACCACTTCCACAAAGGTTTTTAGCGTGGTCGGTGAGATAGCATTCAATGGCACCACAGGTACAGGGCCACTAAATTGCGGCGGCAAGCCAATATTGCTAGCAGAGTCTTCATCGCCACTCGAGGCTAGAGCCTCATCAAAAGGCGCACTACTCGCCCCATCATCCTCTACGATATCGTCATCGCTGATGTCATCATAGCTGCTATCATCAGAGCCCATATCAATACTGTCATCAGCCCCATCAAACTCAGGTATCTCATCTGCTGCCTGAATCTCTTCTGCTACTTGAGCATAAGCCTTGGACTCGTTAATAACCGCACCCTTAGGCGTAGCAGCCAGCACAACTTGCGACGTTGCTCCTACTAAAATAATGGCTAAAGTCAGACGGCTAATAATGGGCGCTAACGTCTTAGGAGCTGAACGCTGCAACAAAGATACATGCATAAGAGGACTCACTAAATTCAAGGTCGATTTATAGTTATTAAATGGGACAATAGTCAGATTTACTGGGTAGAAATTCTATTAATTATCAAGCTAAATAGCTAGCCCGATACCAAGCTAAGCATAAAGTTAGCTAGACCCAAGTTTAAGGCAATAAGCCCTCAGGTTAAAATGGATTTATGTAGTAGTCACTTACCTATTTGCGCATAGCAAACATAGAGGCTAAATACCGCTGCTATTAGGCTAAATAAGTGCTTAAAGATAGCATCAGCCCGCATAAAAAAACCGCTTTTACCGATTAGCTTAGCACTAACTTTGGTAAAAACGGCTTTTAACTGTAGGCTTAGAAGGAAAGCCAACCCTAAGGTTAGCTATCCATTGAGCGAGCGATTAAGCGGGCGCTAACAGATTAAATCCCGACATCTCTTTAGGAGCGGTAACTTCCATCAATGCTAGGATAGTGGGGGCTACGTCACATAGACGACCCCCATTACGTACCCGCACTTTCTTCTCACCCACATAAATTAGCGGCACATGCTCAGTAGTGTGTTGCGTATGTACCTGACCACTTTCGTAATCTTGCATCTGCTCACAGTTGCCATGGTCGGCAGTGATGAGCATATGACCATGCATCTTGCGCACACTCTCAACGATACGGCCGACACACTCGTCTAGGACCTCCACCGCTTTTACTGCCGCATCAAAGACGCCGGTATGACCCACCATATCCCCATTCGCGTAGTTGACGACCAGCACATCATACTTGCCTGACTCGATAGCCTCGACCAGCTTATCTGTCACCTCAAAAGCGCTCATTTCTGGCTTTAAGTCATAAGTGGCGACATCCGGTGAAGGAATTAAGATGCGATCCTCACCCTCATAAGTCTCTTCACGACCGCCACTGAAAAAGAAAGTCACGTGAGCATACTTTTCGGTCTCAGCGATGCGCAGTTGGGTTTTGCCTTTGCTCTCTAAAAACTCACCCAAAGTATTGGTTAAAGCCGTAGGATAATAGGCAATCGACGTCTTAGCGTTGTTTTCTAATTCGTCAGAATACTTCGTTAACATAACAAAAGCGGACAGCATCGGGCGTTTATTACGCGCAAACCCTGAAAACTCATGATCCGGCAACACAAAGGCTTGCGCTAACTCACGCGCCCGATCCGCTCTAAAGTTCATAAAGATAACGGCATCATTATCATTGATAGTGCAAGGGGTCTCACCGTGTTCGATAACCGTCGTCGGGCTCACAAATTCATCAGTCTCACGAGCTTTATAAGCGGCTTGGATAGCGCCGTCGGCACGGGTAGCCATACGCTCAGACTTGCCTTCGGTCATCAGCTCATAGGCTTTTTGCACGCGGTCCCAACGGTTATCACGGTCCATCGCAAAGTAGCGCCCTATAATACTGGCAATTTGTACGTTGCCTTCGTAATGAGCATTTAAATTATTCAGGTATTCGCGCAGACGATTGATATATTTGTCAGCCGACTTAGGCGGGGTATCACGACCGTCTAGGAAACAATGGACATAGACCGATTTCGCGCCATGGACTAACGCGGCATGACACATGGCTTCGATATGATCTTGATGCGAATGCACACCGCCGTCAGACAAAAGCCCCATAATATGAACCGCACCGCCCATCTCTTGCGCGGCATGGAGCGCATCGACGATCGCTTTATTTTTATAAAACTCACGACTCTCTAATTCGCTAGAGATTCTCGTAGAGTCTTGATAGAGGATACGACCCGCGCCAAGATTCATATGGCCGACTTCAGAGTTGCCAAATTGACCCCCTGGTAGGCCGACATCTTCTCCTGAGGCTGAAATCAGGCCATGCGGATAGTCTTGGTAAACCTTATCTAAATTGGGCGTTGTGGCAGCAGCGATAGCATTGTCTTTATCATCTTCTCGGTAACCAAAACCATCTAAAATCATTAATACATGAGGGGTTTTGCTAGATGCTTGCTTATTATTTTGACTGTCTTGACTACTGGACATTGAGTACCGCTCCTACTGTGATTCAGATGGATTCTATGGCTCGTCCCAAAAAAAGAGAGGCCATAGCGCTAAAAACATGAAACAGAGATAAAAAATGTAACAACAAAAATATTAGGGTGAATCAAGCCCTCTATCTTACCACAGAATGTAAAATTGCCGAAAAAACGCTAAAAACTCTATATTATTCAATGAGCTTGACGCAGCGTTTGTGTTGATAAAAACCAAATAATAAGCTTATGTTATAACAGTATTTTTTATACTTCATGAGCGATAAGCATGACGCGTTAAATGCCAGCTCGTCCCTTAATTCCTCTGACGTTATCGGCATCTTGTTCCGCTAAGTAAGAGGGTTATTTGATAAATATGCTCTATTATTTTGCTAATGAACTGAATGTGTTGACAGACCAATCTCTCTAGTCGGCCTCTTGCATTCTATAAAATCATTGGGTATGATTATTGGACTCTGGAGTGTTTGCCAGTGGATGTTATTCCCTGAGCCGATAATGTAATACCCGGATGCGCTACCTATCGTCTTATTGTGTATGCCTGCACTGCTTGCAGTGTTTCAGGAAACCTTAAGAGACGATGACGTATCCCCCTTGAACGTGACGGTTCATGGGTCCCCATCCTACAGCGGCACTCCGGTTCTAAATTTTTAGTATGGTTTTTATAGTCTTAATATTCTATTAATCACTGTACTATTCTAGCGCTACAAAAAAAGCCCTCTCAATATGAAAGGGCTTTTTTTATGGGGTTTTCTGAGCCTGTAATAAGTCTATTAGTACGGCTTATTCATCATTAGCAGAATGAGTGATTTTCTTCACATCTTTAGGCACAGTTTTTGCGGTGCCATCTACCGTAGTAGTTTGCTTGAACACATTGCCAAAAGGATTGGCAGACTTATTCGGTGAGTTGCCACCCATACCACCAAACGGGTTTTGACCGCCAAAAGGATTGCCGCCTGGACCACCCATGCCCCCCATACCACCAGCACCGCCGAATGGATTTTGGCCGCCCATTTGCTTGGCCATCATTTCCATCATTTTTTGCTGGTTGTTCATGACGTAGTTATTGGCCAGGTCTTTCAGCTTTCTTTGTACCGGCGGCAAGATAACTAATAGCGCTAGCACATCGCTAATCAAGCCAGGGATCAATAACAACAATCCGGCGACGGCCATGGCCACACTTTTAATCATCGTATTTTCAGGAGGACGCATGCCAGGGTTCATCATGCCCCCTGCTTTCATCTGCTGCGCCATAGGATTCAGCGTCGCTAGGCCTTTGCGAATTAAGGTAATACCAATGACCGCTGCGATGATAAACCAAAAGAATACTAGCCAGCCGCTCATAAATTGGGCGAGCAAGTACCACAGCAACATCTCAATGATAAACCATACGATGGCGATGCCAACAATCTGACCCATAATGCGTCGTCCTACAATAAATAATTAAAAAGAGAGTGAGAATAAAAGCAGCCTTACTAGCTACGGGGCGGCTTATATTTGCTTCGTTAATAAGGTATATGGGGATGGCCTGCTATACTATCAAATTCAATTTACTTTTTTAAGCAAATCTCTACCAAAAATAGGCACTGGGCACTATGGCAATTATTATCGGTATCGACCCTGGCTCCCGTATGACGGGGTACGGCATCATTCGACAGACAGGCGACAAACTCACCTATCTGGATGCTGGCACCATCCGTACGGAGACCAAAGAGATGCCTGAACGTCTTAAACGCATCTTTCAGGGGGTCACTCGCATTACCGAGCACTACCTAAAACACTTTGACGAGCCTATCCACGCCGCCGTAGAGCAAGTCTTTATGGCAGAAAATCCAGACTCAGCGCTGAAGTTGGGTCAAGCCCGCGGTGCCGCTATTGCGGGTCTGGTAGCGTTAGATTTAGAAGTGGCTGAATATACCGCCAGACAGATAAAACAGGCGGTCTGTGGCTATGGCGCTGCCGATAAGGACCAAGTACAAGAGATGGTCTGTCGTTTGTTGAAACTCGAGATCACCCCGCAACAAGATGCGGCTGATGGCTTAGCCTGCGCAATTTGCCACGCTCACTCGAGCCATTCGATGAATAAGCTGTTACTGAACTCTGCCTTGCTCGGTCGTGGGGCGGCTTCCAAGAAAAAAGGCCGCTGGCGCCTGACAGAAGAAGATGTCGCCAAAATGCGCTAATACACAAAGCGCGCTACCCTCTAAACCAAAAAGCAGAACCCTAACGGCTCTGCTTTTTTTATGCTAATAAGTCAGATATAACTTATTTAACCATTTGGCTTTCTACAACCATATCTAACACATAAGCAAACTGCTTGCCTTTGACATCGCTTGGGTCAACGGTATAACGTTTAAGACGCAGTACTTGGTCTTGGTTGGCATTATGAGTGAAACCTTCGATTTCGCCGGCAAATAAGGTCCATTTGCCTTCGTCGGTCTTCACCCCTTGCTCATTGTAAGTAATAGGTTTTACTTTTAAGCATTCTTTGGTCGTGCCATCAGGGCAAGGCTCGGCTTTATGATCTACCGCCCAAAAGATAGTCTCACCTTTTTGCTTATACTTGGCTTCAGCATTCATCTTACCCTGCCACACTAGCGAAGCCTTCTTAGCACTGCTGCTATCGATTAACGTTAATACTGGCGCTGCACCGTCTTTGTAGCTCAGCTGACTATCGCCCTGCATCACGCTACTTAGTAGCTTTTCAGCCGCATCTAGGTCCTGGCAAAACATTTGCGTGCTCATGACGTTACCCACCGTCATCACATTACTGGCCAACTCATAGCTGCCGCCCATACGGTTACAGCCCACGCCAAAACCTACGGTATTCGTGCCATTCTGCTGAGCG
>Ga0098067_1000497_pt1 | contig 14587 bp, 11 predicted proteins | sample 26_taG_FD_92578 | JGI IMG/M metagenome (GOLD analysis project Ga0098067, IMG submission 92578) | Marine viral communities from Cariaco Basin, Caribbean Sea - 26_WHOI_OMZ | ecosystem: Environmental > Aquatic > Marine > Oceanic | place: Caribbean Sea: Cariaco Basin | collected 2014-11-09
ACAGGTGCCAAAAATGTGCTGCTGCTTATCATTTCCGGTTCCGAAGAAATTACTATCGATGAAATTGGGGAGATTTCAGATCATATTCAGGCAGAAGCCGGGCACAGTGCCAACATCATTATGGGTGTTGGTGAAGATGAAAATCTTGATGATGCCATTTCTGTAACTATCATTGCTACGGGTTTCGACATTGAGCAGCAAAATGATATTGTAAATACCGAAACCAAGAAGATCATTCACACTCTTGAAGATGAGCAAAGGGCAGAGCACGAGCTTTCTCCAAAGAAAACATCTTCGGTATACGACGGGCCTGCACCAGCGCCAGAAGAGGAAAATAAGATAGTTCACACCCTGTCATTAGAAGATGAAGATATAGATGGGGAGCCCGAAGCTAACCATCCTTCAAATGCTGTTAGGGAAATGCACGTGGAGTACGAAGAAGTTCAGCCTGAAGAAGCACCTGAATTTATTATTACTGACAGCGTAAGGGATGTAGAAGTTTCGGAACCTGAGGTTGTTGAACCAGAACCGCAGGAGCAACAGTTCATGTTTACTTTTGACATGCCCAAGAACCATGCTTCAGAAGAAAGAAATGAGCCTAAGGCGCAACAGGAACAACCTACGCCAGGAGAGCATAAAGAACCTGCGAAGGAACAACGTATAATTCATACGCTATCTGAAGATACTGAAGCAAAAAATTCTGTAAAGAAGGAAAGTGCGATACAGGCAAAGACTGAAAATGGGGTGACACGATATTCGCTACAGGATTACATGCAGGTGGAAGAAATGCTGAAGAGCTCTCAACCCGTTCAAAAAGCTAAACCTGAAGTTGAACCGGAACTTAAGAATCCACCTGCGCCGGCAGCTTCTCCCGTCTCTAAAGGTGTACCCGCACCCGGCGAAAACAAAGATACGCCTGAAGATGACGTAGATCCTTTTAATATTCCAATCAATGAGAATTTGATAAAAAGATCGGCCGAGAGAAGAGCCAAGATGAAGGAGTTCAATTATAAGTTCAGGAATAACGTAAGTAAGGTTGACGAGTATGAAAGACAACCTGCATACAAAAGACAGGGTATAGACCTTGACCACAGCGAACCCGGAGAGGGAAAGTTGTCGCGTACCACTTTGGGAAGCGGCAATGATGATGAGTTGAGGTTTAGGATAAATAATTCTTTTTTACATGACAATGTAGATTAAGAAATACACTTTATAAATGAGAACCCGAAGCGGCAATACCGGCTTTGGGTTTTTTATTTATTGTAATTCTCTGCTATAGCGTATTTCCTTATCTTCGCATAACGAATAAAAAATCCAAATACAATGAGTTTACAGGACAAAGTCATGGCCGAAATGAAAGACGCCATGCGAGCAAAAGACAGCAATAAACTAGAAGCTTTAAGAGCGGTTAAAAGTGCTATTTTACTTGCTCGTACAGATGCTTCGGGCAAAGATGGATTGAGTGAAGATGAAGAATTAAAGCTCTTACAGCGCCTCGTAAAACAGCGCAAGGAAAGTGCGGCTATATATAAGGAGCAGGGAAGGGAAGATCTCGCCCAACCCGAATTGGACCAGGCGGCTGTTATAGAAGGTTTCCTTCCGGAACAAATGAGTGAACAGGAAATTGAGGTAGAGGTGGATAAGATCATATCTGAATCTGGTGCCAATGGCATGCAGGATATGGGTAAAGTAATGGGAATGGCTTCAAAAGAACTTGCAGGAAGGGCCGATGGTAAAACCATATCGGCAATAGTAAAGAAGAAGCTGGCAAATTAGAAGGGAGATTTTAGAATTACAAAGTCAGAAGTATGCGATTAAATACCTTTCAAAAATTGCATTTTTGACACCTTTAATTCAGATGGAAAGAGCGTAAATTTCTTGTTACAGTTTAAAGAATTTATGTAAATTGCGCCTTCTTAAAAGGCCCCGTGGCGCAACTGAATAGCGCATCAGATTTCGGCTCTGAGGGTTGGGGGTTTGAATCCCTCCGGGGTCACTTTTAAATATGGTAAAAGCCTGTAGATGAATTTCTACAGGCTTTTTTGTTTTATCTCACATCTTACAGATTATATAGATCAAATTTAGAGATGTCTATTTTTAGTTGAAAGTCATATTATTCTGATAAACAATTGTTTATATTTTTAATAGTTCTTTTTGATATGACTTCTTAAAAATCACGAATTAACGTTCTGCTTCTCACGGTTGAAGAATGAGAAAATTAACTTTGGTATGATTGATAACGGGAGAATTTTGAATAAAAGTGTGGAAATCAGCATCTTTTTGTGGAATAAGATATTAATAACCATACATATTTGTAAGTTTTTTCCTCATAACAAATTACGCTTTTCTCTTTAACACAAATTTAACTTTTTAAGAAATTCTTGGGATAATGGTTGTTTTGAATTGAAACTACCTAAAAGTAGGTATTGTAGTTCATCGATTCGTCGATCAGACTGTTGGCAGGGAATTCATTTTAAGTAAATTAGCATAGTGAAAGAGATAAAGATTAAAAAAATTTACCCTACTACTTCTTTCAGGGGAATTCAATTTTTGAGTTCCAATCATTTCCCCCTTTTATTATTAGATGCTGTATTGATGGTGCCGAAAATGTCTTTGCCCCAAACAAGGATGTGTAAACTAAACTAAATTTTTAACCTTAAATTATTTTTATTATGAAAAAAGTTATGTTAAGCGCAGCAGCGCTAATGATTGGGGCAATTGGATTTGCACAAACCGGGCCAGCGGCATCAGCAGTTACACCGGTAACAGGTTCACCGGTGAATGCTAACGTAGCGGAATCTGATCAGTGGGGAACAGATCAAAGACTTCAAATTATACAGGTGGGTGAAAGAAACTCAGCTAGAGCTACCCAGTATAATGATCTGGGATACGACAATAATGAAGCTTTTATCCAGCAGGCGGGACCAAATGGATATTGGTTTGGTCAGAGTTATGCCGATGATAATGTCGCAGAGGCAATTCAACAAGGACGGCAAAATGAGACTAGCTTAATTCAAAGTGGTTTACGTAACAATGCCATGAGTGAGCAGGGCACAGGTTCTGGAAATTCTGAAGGGAACAGGGTTAATATCACTCAGGGAGCAGGAGATTTTCTTCTAGAATTTCCACCTGTAGGTTCTTTAAGTTCTGACAATTTTGCTTATGCATTACAAAATGGTGATGACAACAGTGCAATGATTAGCCAGGATCATGACAAAAATGAAGCGGATTCTGATCAAGATGGTGATGAAAACGCAGTACAAATTACTCAAACTTCTAATAGGTTATTTGCGGCAGATGGTCATCTAGCTGATGTAGAGCAAGATGGGTATGCCAATGAGTCTAAAGTTGAACAAAATGGTGATGGTGGAAGTAATGAGGCCTATACTACCCAGGCAGGAGCATATAACGATGCTTACCAAACTCAAACTGCAGAAGGTGCTGGCAGTGCTGTTAACGTAGCAACCATTGAGCAATTGGATTCTTATAATGCAGACGCCTATCAATCCCAGGATGGTGAAGGCAATAATGCTACTATTTCACAAGAAGGAGGTGAATGGTATCCTGATTATGATTCTAACTATGCTGAACAATGGCAGGATGGAGATAACAATACAGCTTCTATCACACAAGATTTTGATAGTAATAATGGTCCTTGGCCTCCTGCAGAGTCAGATAACTATGCTAAGCAATATCAAAATGGTGACGGCAACGAAGCCATTATAGACCAGGATGGAGAAGGGAATAAAGCTTACCAGAAGCAATGGGGTGACGATAACTATATAACTTCAGAGCAGGATGGTCATAGCAACAAGTTGGCTGCTTACCAATGGGGAGATGATAACTATGCCATCACTCAACAAACAGGAAGTGAGAACCATGGGTTAATCAACCAAACTGACGGTCAGTATGCTGATCTTTACCAAAACGGTAATGGTAACTCTGCAAATATATTCCAGGCTGGTCCAGGTGGAGGTTCTTTCCTTGGTTGTTCTTTTGGACCTCAATTGGATATTCCTAACCCTGATTATGTTGATCCTATCACTGTTAGTGATCCTTGTGCAACAGGAAACTGTAACTAATAATTGTGTTTTATATGTAAACAGAAGGAAAAACATTCCTTCTGTTTACTTTTTTCATAAAATTTGATAAATTTATTATTATGAGAGTTCATGTTTTTATAAAAATGATTTTGTCCTGCTTTCTGCTGTCTATGAGCTCTGGAGTTTTAGCGCAGACTTACATTAATGAAGAAGAAGTCGATCAGAAGGTACTGGAGGCCAATTTAAATGGTTTGATAGGCGGGATATCTATAACTCAACCTAATTTTAGTACGGTACAGGGAAATGCGGTAGCTTTAAAACAAATAGGGGAGTATAATCAAGCTGAGATTCGAACTCAAACAACTTCAAGTGAAATTACACTAACTCAGAATGGCAGGTATAATTATACTAAACTTGATTATATAGCTAATACAGCTATAGCTAAGCTTCTTCAGGAAGGTGATAATAATCAAATTAGGGATTATGTGAACGATGCAGGAACAAATATCTCACTTGAACTTGAGCAAAGGGGTGACGACAAGGTTTTTGAGAGAAATGGGGCTAACGATCTTACCCAATCCTTAAAGTTCATACAAACCGATGCCACGCCTTCACTAATAATTAGAAGCTATAATTAATATGAGAATTAGGAAAACAAATATTGTAAAGATGTTTATAGTGTCTGTGGCGCTTCTTCTTTCCGGTAGTTGTTTTTCGCAGTTTTACAATAAAGAGATTGTAGCTAAAATTAAAGTAGAAGACAGAGGTGAATTTTTAAATTTTAGTGCAACTGCCGAGAATGTGACTCCTGCGGGACATAATTTAAGGTATGATTTCACGCTCTTCAAAAAGGATGGGGCTGGAAACGTTACGAAATCCAACCAGGGAAACCGCTTCTATTTAGAGCCAAATCAAAAAGTTATTCTTTCCTCAACACAAGTCAACAGGAGTGATGAAGGGGGAATTATTCTTCTTCTTATGATTTACGATCAGGATGATAAGCCAGTTGGGAAAGACAGGCTGGAGTTTAAAATAACAGAAGAATCTATTCAGGAGATAAAGGAACAGGAAAAGCAGGTAATAGCGCTTCCAAAAGATCAGGCCAAACCACAGGACGGAGTAATTATTAACGGCCTTGTGATAGAAAATACAATTACTAAGGCAGGACGCGACTTTTACCGTTATTTTTATTCAGAATACTATAACCGGGAAATTGTGAGTCCCCAGAATATTGAAATTGAAGAAGTGCCGGGAAGGGGTAGAATGACGCGTATTTCTGTGAATGTGGGAGATCAACTTGTGATGCGGTTCTTTGCCCAACCTAAAAAAGAATACCTCAAGCAAATGGCCAACGTAACACTGGCTCGTGTATTAGCTCAAATACAGAGACTGGAACAGCAGGCCAATAATTTTAAACACTATTAAATTTGATGAAAAAATTACTTTTACTCAGCTGTTTATTTTTTTTCGGCTTAAACGTTCAATGTCAACAACTCACTTATCAACCTACCAATCCTGCGTTTGGGGGTAATTATCTTAACTATAGTTGGATGCTGGCATCTGCTACCGCGCAAAATCAATTAAAAGCTCCCGGAAATCAGGCTCAACAGGAATCTGAACTCGACAGGTTAGGAAAAGATATAAACCGACAGATCCTAACACAAATTTCACGATCCCTCTTACGGGAACAGTTAGACGGGTTTCAGTTTGATGAGGAAGGAACCTTTACTTATGGATCTTTAAGCATCGAAATATATGAAACCCTGGAGGGGTTGGTAATAAATATTTTAGACACCTCGACGGGGGAAGAATCACAAATAGTTATCCCAAATAATTAAGCTTTATGAACAAGACCTACCAGGTAGTGCTATTTCTTGCAATTAGCACTCTAAGCTCTTGCGGGGCATACTTCAATCAACCATTTAATAATGATCCGGCCCGACCGGGGGAGAAATCTACAAATTCACATCTTTTAACCAGCCTGCCTCCGGCTAATGATCCTGTTGAAGTAGCTGTTTATAACTTTAGTGACCAAACGGGGCAATACAAAGCCGTAGAAAATGGCTCAACTTTTAGTACAGCTGTAACCCAGGGTGCCACCACTATTTTAATCAAAGCTCTGGAAGATTCCGGATGGTTTATTCCTATTGAGAGAGAGAATTTAAGCAACCTTTCTACCGAAAGAAATATTATAAGAAATACCAAGCAGGAATATATTAAAAACCTGAATCCTAATGAACCACCTTTACCAGCTTTACTTTATGCAGGTCTTATTCTTGAAGGAGGTATCATTTCCTATGATACAAACATTCTTACCGGTGGAATAGGAGCAAGATATTTTGGTCTGGGAGGTTCAGCTAAATACAGGCAGGATAGAATTACAGTTTACTTAAGAGCTGTTTCAACAAATACAGGAGAAATCCTCAAAACTGTATATGTTTCAAAGACCATACTTTCTCAAGGCCTGGATGGTAGTTTCTTTAGATTTGTGAAGTTCCAGAGATTGCTTGAAGCAGAAACAGGAATAACTCAGAACGAGCCAGTACAATTAGCAGTACAGGACGCAATAGAAAAAGCTGTAAGAGATCTTATTCTTGAAGGGGTTAAAGATCGCTTGTGGGCTGCCCAGGGAGGTAGGGAGGTAAACCAGCAACTGGTAGATAATTACGTGGCCGAAAAAAAGGCAGAGGAAGACATGGGCTTGTATGACAGGTTACTTATTGAAGATGTGCCAGAGAATAACTTAAGTTTTTCAGGTGGTTTATCTTTAATGGATGGCGACTATTCAAATAAAGAACCTGGTTATTTTGCACGGATTGGATATCAAAAAAGGCTTTTTCCGAACCTAAGTATAGGTGGAAATTTAAATTACATCAGCCTCGATAATGGCAGGCAATTTAAAGGAGAGTTTGCGGGAGTAGATATTAATGCGAGATTTAACTTTTTGCCAAAAGATGATTTTGCTCCTTTTGTATACGGAGGCCCCGGATTTCTTATGGAGCTGGGGAATCCGGATCTAGCCACTGATGAGGAGAACCTTGAATCCAACTTTTTTAAATTTCAATATGGGGGCGGATTGCGATACTTATTTAATTCCAGGTTGGGTGCACAAATTTTTGCTGAACATAATCTTATTACAAATGATAAGCTGGATAATTTTGTCCATGGAAAAAGAGATGATCACTACTTCAATTTTGGTTTAGGCCTAAATATTTACTTTTAATTGATTTGAACTTGTAGAACTTATGAAGACATTCTTAAAATATATTACAATTGCAGGTTTATTCTTCCTAATAGGTTGTTCTGAAGATACAGTCGGGGAATCTTTAACAGGTGGTATATCTGGGAAAGTAGTTGAACGTACTAGTAATGAACCTCTCGAAAATGTCAAAATTACGACCAGCCCTGCTTCAAGTACAGTCTTTACAGATGAAAATGGAGAATTTGTTATTGAAGATGTTCTTGTTGATCAATATTCTGTCAAGGCTGAAGTTGAAGATTACACTACTGCTTTTGAGGCAGTTACGGTAACCGAAGGTGCTACTTCAAATGTAGCTTTCGAATTATTGAAATCGGGTGCAAATAATAAACAACCATCCACGCCACAACTGCTTTCTCCCGAAGATAATGCTGAAGAAGTTGACATGACCGCAGAATTTGTGTGGAACTCCTCAGACCCTGAAGATGATGAATTGACTTACGAGCTGGAGTTGTGGAACAACGTGAATGATGAAGTGTTGACATATTCAAATATTAAAGATACTACCTATACCGTGGAAGGCCTTAATTCTGGCTACAGGTATTTTTGGCAGGTAAAAGTTTCTGATAGTATAAACGACCCTGTTCTGAGTTCTTTGTATTCCTTTAAAACCAGAAATGTACCTGAAAGCAGGGTCCTGTTTACACGCCTTATCAATGGTAATAATGTGATCTTTTCCCGGAATTCTGAAGGAGAGGAGTTTCGTTTAACTTCATCAGATCAAAACAGCTTTAGACCTCGTAAGAATAATTCCGTGAATAAAATTGCCTTTTTAAGGGTTGTTAACGGGCAGACCCATCTATTTACCATGAATCCCGATGGATCTCAACAAAAACGTATCACTTCAAATATTCCGGTGAATGGTTTTAATTTAAACCTTATTGATTTCTCCTGGTCCGATGATGGAGCAGCACTGGTCTATCCAAATTTTGGAAAGCTCTACAAGGTAAACTCTGTGGGGGGAGGTACCACTTTAATATATGAAACACAAAATGGCGATTTTATAACAGAAGTAGATGTAAGTGAAGATAATGGAACGATAGCCTTGATTACCAACAACAGTAATGGCTATGATGCAGATCTATTTACTATTAATTTCGAAGGGGAAATTCAGGAGATGATCTTGAATAATGTTGAAGGGGCTCTGGGAGGTTTGGATCTTTCTTTGCAGGGGAATAAGTTACTATATACCTATGACAGTTCAGGTTATAGAAACGATTCCTACCGGAGACTTGATTCAGACTTGTTTATATATGATTTTTCCACCAGGCAATTTCAAAATCTTTCAGTAGAAAAACCCGATGGAACTAATGACCTTGATCCAAGATTTTCTCCTAATGAAGCTGAAGTAATTTTTGTAAATACCTCAAACGATGATTTATCACCCAAAGATATATACACCATGCCTGTAAATACTGGTAGTAGTACAGGGGATGATGACGATAGGGAGGTGCTTATAGAAAACGCGGCTATGCCAGATTGGGAATAATAGAGTAAATAAAATGCTTTAAACAGGAATGCCGGGAACACAGAGTTTCCGGCATTCCTGTTTTTATTAGTACTTTTCCTGGTCTTTAAGTAATTTTTTCAAATTCTTATTGTGTCCGTAGAGCACCATGATATCGTGTTTGTGCAAAACAGTTTTTGCCGAAGCTACTCCCTGTACATTCGAGACATCCCGGTTTGTTCCTATCTCGTTCTTCTCTCGGGTGATTTTGATTGTAGTTAGAACAATAATATCATATTTTCTCTTAAGGCCTATTTCCTCGAGAGTTCTTCCATCAAATTCGGCAGGGATCTCAGTTTCTATAATACTGTAGTCGCGGTTGACTTCAAATGAATCTACCACCCCATGTAGATTGAGTTTTTTTGCCCACCTTTCAGCGGTTTCTTCTTCGGGGTGTATGATTTCATCTACGCCCATAGCTTCGAGCACCATTTCCTGAAGCGGGGAGACTGCCCTGCTTATTAATCTTTTCACACGTAATTGCTTCATCAAGGCAGTAGCCATGATATTTGAACCTTTATCTTCACCAATTCCTACAATTACAATATCAGTATCACTAAGGGGTAGACTCGAGACTGCAGTAATATCTGTAGAGTCCAGATTAACAGCATGAGTGATCTTGTCTTTAATAGCTTCAACCTTGCTCATGTTCATGTCTACACCAATTACCTCATTGCCCATTTTGGTAAGCTTTTCGGCAAGGGAGGCTCCAAAATTTCCCAATCCAACTATTATATACTTCATAAGTTTAGTTCATTAGTATATCCTCCTGCGGATATTTATAATTTAGATATTTCACCCTTCTTAAAAGGGCAATTAAGATGGTTAACATACTCACCCGCCCAATAAACATGGTAGCAATTATTACCATTTTTGAGGCCTCGCTCAACTGCGAGGTTATTCCAATGCTTAAACCCACAGTACTGTACGCCGAGAAACACTCAAAGGCAATGCTTAACAGCGTTTTTTCCTGATCAAAAGATGCAATTAGAAAAATGGCTGTTCCTATGACCAAAAGGGAAAGGGAAATAATAGCAAAAGCCCGTCTTATAGATATGTCCGATATCTGCCTTTTAAAAACTTCTACCCTGTCCTTGCCTCGTGCCAGGCTCATAAAGTTGAGCGTAGCAAGCGCAAAAGTGCTGGTTTTAATTCCGCCCCCTGTAGAACTTGGAGATGCACCTATCCACATGAGAATAAGAATGATCATGAGTGTAGAGAAGTTCAGAGCAGTCATGTCCACCGAATTAAATCCGGCTGTTCTGGGAGTAGCGGCTCCAAAAAAGGAAACTACCAGCTTGCCAAATCCCGAATGTTCCTCGAGGGTGTTATCGTATTCAAAAAAGTAAAATAAAACAGTTCCTGCCACCAGCAATACTGAAGTAGTGACAAGCACGATGCGGGTATTAATATTAATTACCCAGGGAACATAAACTGAGTTAGCCGGGTGTTGAATTTTGACGTACTGGTTCTTGAAATAATAGATAAAATATTTATACAAATTAAAAAGAATAGGAAATCCTATTCCTCCTAAAATGAACAGCGTAACAATTACTAGCTGGAGCGAGTAATTGAATTTAAATTCAGGTTCATACAAGCTGTTCTCCAGTGTTGAAAATCCGGCATTACAAAAAGCTGAAATACTGTGAAAGATGGAAAAGAAAACCTGATCTACAAATCCCTTTACAGTGTTTGGGTCTAAACTTATAAAAACCAGTAGCGCCCCAATAGCTTCAATAGCCAGGGTGAGCAGAACAATTTTTTTCAGGACACTAAAAACCTCCCCGATCTTTTCAGAATTAGTCATATCCTTCAGCATGATCTGGTGCTCATAGGAACTTTTTCCGCGGAAAAAATAGGAGAAATAACTTGCAAAGGTCATAATGCCCAGGCCCCCGAACTGGATTAGGATAAGAATAATGGTTTGCCCCAGGCTGGTGAAATAAGTGCCGGTGTCAACTACAATCAAACCGGTCACACAAACTGCACTCGTAGCTGTAAAAAGAGCGTCTACAGCCGAAATTCCTTCATAGGTGGCTTTGGGAAGCATTAAGAGTAAAGTCCCCAGGAATATCATACCCAGGAAACTTGCCATGAACAGCTGCGCCGGGTTGAGTAACTTTCGGTTAAAATTTATACTGATAGCCGAAAATTCTCTAATAAAGTAAATGAACAGGGCAAGATATAGCCAGCCCATGTTATTGAAGAACTCCAGGAACGGAAGAAGCCTTAGGGAAAGATCGAACTTCACAAAGATCAGGAAAATGTTTAGCAAGAAGATTGCGCCATCAAAAAACCGAACCTTTAGAGGAAATTTCTTTCGTGAAATTCCATACCTCACCAGAATTGTTGTACTTCCAATGAGCAGGGCTACCAGATAAAAATCGGTAAGATAAAGCTCTGTTTCAGATCTATGGGTGAAACCCAGGTCAAACACAATTAAGCAGACAGTGAAGAGACTTAATGCGAAGGAGAACTTCTTTAAAACTCCGAGTCGTCTTTCAATATTGTCCCGTTTTTGAAGGTTTGAAAAATTCAAATCTAACGTGTTAGGTTTTTCCGGTTTTGATGGACTAATTCCTCAATGTCACCCGTAGTATCGCCTTGAAAATCGAGATTAACCATGGTCACTTGTGGTCTATGAAAAATGTTGATCTTACTATTTGGATATGCCTGGGTTCTGTTGTCCATAAAAGACAACAAAGGTAAATTGGATATTATAAGGAGAGTGTAAAGATTAAGAGATAGGTATAAAGATTTTATAAAGATTATAAAAACCTGTAGCCTACGCCACTTTCGGTGATAAAGTGTTTGGGGAGATTGGGGTTCTTTTCAAGTTTTTTTCGCAATTGTGCTATAAACACCCGCAAATACTGCGTTTCGGTTTGAGCTCCAGGCCCCCAAATACTTTTTAACAGGTACTGGTGAGTAAGTACCCGGCCCTGGTTTTTTGCCAGCAGTATTAAAAGATTGTATTCGGTAGAAGTAAGCTTTACCATCTCCCGGTCTTTATAAACATTTCGTGTAGTTAAATCAATTTCCAAATCGTCGGCACAAATTTTCTGTTGCAGTTCAATATTTTGGTTAAGTCGCAAAGAAGACCTTATTCTCGCTAAGAGTTCACCCGTTCTAAAAGGCTTGGTAAGATAGTCTGTCGCACCATTATCCAGGGCTTTAACAATATCTTCTTCAGAATCTAGCACAGAATGAATGATCACAGGTTTTTCGTACCAATTTCTTAAATCCTGTAAAATTTCATGACCGCTCCTGTCGGGAAGGCCAAGGTCCAAAATGATAAGTCCTGGAGAATGATTGGCAGCCAGATGCAAACCTTCCATACCATCTGCTGCCTGTATGACTTTGTAATCGTTACTTTCAAGAATAATTTTAAGCAGCTTTCGTATTTGCGGCTCATCATCAATAATCAGGATTTCGCTTTTATTCATCATGCATCGTTGTTAATCTCGAAGTTTCAGCAGGTATTGTAATGGTGAATTTTGCACCGCCCGAAGGTAAATTTTCCAGTTTTATTGTTCCGTTATGCGCCTTTGTAAAACCTTTTGCAATAGAGAGCCCTAATCCTGTTCCTCCCGTTGCGGTCTTTGGAAGCCTGTAAAACTTCTCGAACACCTGCTCCAGTTTATCTTCGGGAAATCCGGGGCCATTATCACAAATTTTAATGATCAAATGTCCACCTTCAAAAGTAACTGAAATATTTATTACAGAGTCGGCAGGGGTGTACTCCAGTGCATTGTGAACAATATTGTGTACCACCTGTTCAATTAGTGGGCCGTCAATCCTGAATAAAGGAATTTCTTCGGAAGCTAACAGGTTAATTTCATGAGTGTCTTTCCGGTTATTGAGCATTACAGTGTGAATTATGTCCTGAATGTCGTACCAGTCCAGCTGAAGCCTGAAAATGTCCGATTCCAGGCGGCTCATGCTTAGAAGGTTGTTTACCTGCCTGTGAAGCCTGTTACCGGCTACGTCAATTTCGCTGTACAATTCGGTTTTACTGTCTTCCGAAATTTCTCCGGAATTCATTTTCAGAGTATCCACAGCGCCAATAATTGTTGCGATGGGAGTTTTCAATTCATGCGATAAAGAATTTAGCATGGTGCTGTAAAGCTGTAGCGTCTTTTCTTTTTCTTTTCGCTGTCTTGCCACAGCTTCAACCTTTCTTATTCTTGATGTAAATACGCCATTCATCACCGCAATAACAAAATACATAAGAAAGAGCAGGGCGTCTTCGGGAGTGGTAATGCTGAAGGTAGATCGGGGCTGAATAAAGAGAAAATTCCAGATCAATGCACTCACAACAGCTACGATCACTATGGGGAAAGTCTCCAGGAACATTGCGAGTACTGAAACCGCCAAAAGTAAAATAAGAGCTACAACATGATAACCAATGATGTTGATAAATAAAAAGCAGACCAGGGAAACAAGAAAAATGCACCCCAGGCCAATAATGTACTGCAGGGTTCTATTACTCTCTATTTTCTTCACAAGCTCCATGGGCACAATTTTATCCAAAGATAAAGATGCCTTTTGAGTTAAGTTGGTAATTTCAAATTTAGGTGATGTGGGAGGCGGTTTTTGAAATAATCAAAGCCGGGTATTTAACAGGTTGATATTACTGAAGCGGCTATATAAAAAGAGGCTGACTAAAAAGTACATTTTAGACAGCCTCTTTTATGGTTGAAAAAACCGGAAGTAAAGGGAAGCTTCAAGTCAAAAACACTTGCTGAAAATGCCATTTTTGACATATTTTTTCAGCATAAGCTTCTGGATTTTAGCAGGTTCTTCTTATTTCACAACTTCCAGCGCTCTTGATCTCTATTTCTCAGACGGATCCAGTTGTGTGTCAGGCATCTCGTTGCCCTTGTCTTTCAGAAATGTCTCAAACCAACGCATCATTCTTAGGTTGAAGTCATACCGTGCGGTAGCTTTTCGGTTTCCATGACCTTCACCGGGGTAAAGTACAAGCCTTACGGGAGTGTCGGTCCTGGTCTTGATGTGGCGGTACAGCTCATAAGACTGCCCCGGGTCTACTCGCGTATCTTCTTTCCCGTGCAGGATCAAAAGAGGAGTGTCGGCCTGATCTGCATAAAAAATAGGGCTGCGTTCTAAAAAGAACTGGTAGTCATCCCAAATCCTTTTTCGGCTGTGTACCAAAAACATCTCTTCCGGAATGTCACTGGTGCCCCACTTTGAAATATTGTTACTTATTCCTACCGACATTACGCCTGCAGCAAACCTATTGGTATGACGGGTAGACATCCACGCCGTGGCGTATCCACCATAAGATCCGCCGGTGACGCCAACTCTTTCTCCATCTACATTTTTATTTTCAATGAGATAATCTATTCCATCAATAATATCATCAAATTCTTTTCCGCCTGGGTCTCCCTGGCTGGAAATGGCAAAATCTACTCCGCGGCCTGTACTTCCTCTGTAGTTGGGATAAAATACTGCATAGCCCTCGCCGGCACCTACCTGCCCCGGCATGCTGTAATTGGTAAGCCAGCCATTGTCATAATGAGCTTCGGGCCCACCGTGAACCACAGTGATCAAAGGATTTTTTTCAGAATTATTTACGGGATGAATAAGAATTCCCTGTATTTCCAAACCATCAGAGGCGCGGTAAGTAACAACCTCCTGTTCTCCAAAAGTTTCATCTTTTAACCATTGATTTGAATCAGTAAGTTTTTTGGCATCAGAATTCCCTTTTTTCAGAAGAAAGAGTTCTCCGGGGTGTTGAGCTGTATTCCCAACAAA
>Ga0098067_1000498_pt1 | contig 14555 bp, 14 predicted proteins | sample 26_taG_FD_92578 | JGI IMG/M metagenome (GOLD analysis project Ga0098067, IMG submission 92578) | Marine viral communities from Cariaco Basin, Caribbean Sea - 26_WHOI_OMZ | ecosystem: Environmental > Aquatic > Marine > Oceanic | place: Caribbean Sea: Cariaco Basin | collected 2014-11-09
ATCTCGACTTCCTTAGAAAAAGCCGGGGACGGCGGACTTCCAAAATATGAAGTCCTGCAGCCCGAATACAGCCTGGTGGAAAAAGCCAAATTTGAAGAAGAATACAAACCCATTGCCGAAAAGAATGAGCTGGGCGTAATCACTTATTTTTCGCTCGCCAGCGGCTTCCTCACCGGGAAATACCGTAAAAAAGAGGATCTACAGGGTGCACGTGAAGAAATGGTGAAAAAATACTTCAATGAAGAAGGCCTTGGCAAACTAAAGGTTCTTGACGAAATTTCTAACAACCACGGAGTGTCTAATGCAGCGGTAGCCCTTCGATGGCTAATGCAACGCCCGGCAGTAACCGCACCCATTGCAAGTGCCACCCGGGAAAGTCACCTAAAGGCTTTTGAGGAAGCAGTAAACCTGCAGCTTTCAGCAGAAGAAATGGAAAAACTGAGTAAGTAACTTTCAAATTTTCTTACATACCATCAGGTTCAAAAGATTTCTGAAGCGGGCAACTAATATGATGCTGAATGCAGGCAATGTTTAGAGCAAGGCTTTTTTCTCTTCCGAAGAAAATTCTCTTATAATCCGGGGTTTTCCGGAACAAGATTTACTGCTGGATTTCGTACCTTTAAAAGACGAATTTGACAGCCGAATCAAATTCATTTATTAAAGTTTTTCGGGAGAAAAATTTATCTCTTGAGCATATGAAACCCATTGCTTTACTTTACTCGACAGTAGATGGGCAGACCAAAAAGATCTGTCATTTCCTGGCGGAATATCTACAACAAAAAGATCACCCTATCTACCTTTGTCCTATCGACTTGTTTGAAGAGGAACTTTCTAATTTTAAGACCGTAGTTATTGGAGCCAGCATCAGGTATGGAAAACACAGGCCTGAAGTAGGAAAATTTATTTTAGAAAACCAGCAAGACCTGGAAAAGCTGAATACTGCTTTTTTCTCTGTAAATCTCGTGGCACGCAAGGAAGATAAAAACACGCCCGAAACCAATCCATACTTTATCAAATTCCTGGAGGAAGTTCCCTGGAAACCCAATCTTGCCGCAGTATTTGCCGGAAGTCTCGACTACAAAAAATATGGTTTTTTTGACAGGATAATGATCAAAGCCATCATGAAATTCACCGGCGGCCCCACCAAAACACCAAAACCTATAGAATATACCAACTGGAAAAGGGTACAGGAATTTGCAGAACAACTTAGCGTCCTGCAACAGAAAACCCAGGTGCAATCCGCAGAGAAAGTCACAGGTTAAAGCAAAAATGACTTCCAAAAAAGGGTACTCAAAAATGCCATTTTTGGCACCCTATAAATTCAGAATTACACTTTAAGATGGAAAAAGTCAGGCGATATTTTGTCTAACTCCCGATTTTCTCTTTTAGCTCTTGCAGGTTCACGGTAGATTGTTGGCCGCTCGTCATGTCTTTAAAGGTAAACTGCCCATCTTCAATTTCTTTGGTTCCCGCCAGCACTACAAAAGGAATTTCCCGTTTGTTGGCATGATTCATCTGCTTCTTCATCTTGGCTTCTTCCGGATAGAGTTCGGCTGCAATTCCGCCAGCGCGCAATGCTTTTATGGCCTTAAGACAATACAGGCTCTCTTTGTTTCCGAAGTTAATGAACAGTGCCCTCACATTTCCGGCAACGGTTTCAGGAAATAGATCGAGTTCTTCGAGCACAAGGTAAATACGGTCAAGCCCAAAAGAAATACCAACACCACTCACCCCGCTCATTCCAAAGATCCCTGTTAGATCATCGTACCTTCCCCCTCCGCCAATGCTACCCATGGCAACACCTTTTGGCGCTGAGACTTCAAAAATGGCCCCTGTATAGTAATTTAAGCCGCGGGCAAGGGTAACGTCAAGATCGAGATTTGCCTCATAAAGCCCAAGTTCGGCAAGCGCATTATTGATGAATTCGAGTTCTTCAATTCCTTTTTTGCCAATTTCAGAAGTTGCTAAAATGTCTTTTAGTACCTGAATTTTTTCTGAAAAACTTCCGTGTAAATCGAAAACCCTCTGGATCTTTTCAATTGCTTCCGAAGAAATACCTTTCTCCTGCATTTCCTTCTTTACACCATCTTCCCCTATTTTGTCGAGCTTATCTAAAGCAACCGTGAAATCTATAAGTTTATCAGATTCGCCAATGACTTCAGCAAAACCTGAAAGCACCTTGCGGTTGTTCATTTTTATGGTCACTCCTTTTAAGCCCAAAGCGGAAAAAACGGCATCATACAGCTGCACAAATTCTACTTCCTGCCACAGGCTGTCACTGCCCACCACATCGGCATCACACTGAAAGAACTCTCTAAAACGCCCTTTTTGAGGCCTGTCTGCCCGCCACACCGGCTGAATCTGGTAACGTTTAAAGGGAAACTCGAGCTCATTTCTATGCTGCACCACATAACGGGCGAAAGGTACAGTAAGGTCGTATCGCAGGGCTTTTTCGCTTATAGAAGAGGTGATCTTAAGGCTGTCTTTTTGGTCAAAAGCCTCCTGATTTGCTTTTTTTAGAAAATCTCCTGAATTAAGGATCTTAAAAATGAGCCTGTCACCTTCATCGCCATATTTTCCCATCAAGGTCTCACTGTTTTCAAAGCTGGGGGTTTCTATAGGCTGAAATCCGAATTTCTCGAACTGCTCCCGAATTGTTTGGATTATAAAATTTCTTTTCGCTACTTCGGAAGGAGAAAAGTCACGGGTTCCTTTGGGTATAGAAGGTTTTTGGGCCATTTTTGATCTTGTTCTTTAAGGCACAAATATCTGAAAAATAAAAAGAATCCCGAAGAAGGATTTGCGCTGTGTTTTGTAACAACAGCCAACGAAATGCGTCTAACTCCTAAACTGAAACTTCTATATGTTTCCACTTTTTAAAGAAAACTTTCGAATTGCCTTCTTTTCCATTAAAAGTCAGGTATTAAGAACTGTGCTCACCGTGATGATCATAGCTATTGGGATCACTGCACTTGTAGGCATTTTAAGTGCGGTTTCGGCACTTGAGAACACCATAACCAGCGATTTTGCTTCTATGGGAACCAATACTTTCAACCTGCAACGTTACGATTCCCAAATAAGGGTGAATGGTGGAGAAAGAGAAAAGATAAACCCGATTATAAGCTATAGGGAAGTGAAGGAATTCAGGGACAATTACGAATTCCCACAAACGCAGGTGTCTATTTCGTTTACCGGAACTTCGAGGGCAGAGCTTAGGCATGAAAGTGAAAAAACCGATCCGGAAGCCAGTGTTTTGGGGGTAAATGAGAATTATGTCTCTAACTCGGGGCTTAGTGTAGAAGAAGGCCGGGATTTCAGCATTTTTGACATTGAGAACAATAACAATGTAGCAATTATTGGCGCCGATGTAAAAAATGGCATCCTTGAAGGAATGAATCCGCTGGATAAAATTATATCCATCCGCGGAGTGAAATTCCGGGTGATTGGGGTGCTGGAGTCAAAAGGATCTACCTTTGGGAACAACCAGGATCTTAGGGTACTTATTCCGCTGCAAGTGGCCAGGTCTATGTATACGAACTCTAATATCAACTACAATGTAAGTGTGCGGGTGGAAGACCAGGAGATGCTCGAAGGCGCCCAGGACGAAGCAATTATTACCTTTAGAAATGTTCGCGGACTCAATCCTGTGGAGGAAAATAATTTTGGTATTGCCAAAAGTGACGATCTGCTTAACCGCATTTTTTCAATCACCCAATACCTTAATATTGCTGCATGGGTAATCTCTATCATTACTATTTTTGGATCTTCAATTGCCCTTATGAACATCATGCTGGTTTCGGTGAGTGAGCGAACCCGGGAAATTGGGGTGCGTAAAGCTTTGGGTGCCAAGAAGAATACCATTGCTTTTCAATTCTTTATGGAAACCCTTATCATTGGGCAAATGGGTGGAATTATTGGTATTATCCTCGGGATTTTAATTGGCCTTGCAGTATCTACTTCGGTTGGCTTTGATTTCACAACGCCGTGGATGGCAATTATTTGGGCTACCGCAATCACTATTATCGTTGCTGTTTTAGCAGGGAGTTATCCTGCAGCCAAAGCAGCCAAACAAGATCCTATAGAATCGTTGAGATACGAGTAAATCGAGTTATGAGTTCTGAGTTTTGAGTTATGATAAACACCGAACTCTGAACTCCGAACTCCTTAACCCTTAACTAAGGTTCAGGTGTTTTTCAAAGAAGTTGTACAGGTCTCCTTTTGTGATCACTGCTCCCTGCTGAATAAGCGCAAAAATATCCTTGTTACGGTCGTCGCTGATATTCTTTGAGGAAGTATATAAGGAAACACGATCATCCATCAGGTTTTGCTGCAACCACGCATATCCATGTCTTGTAGTAATATCAACTGCTTCGTTCTTTACCTCTATGGCAATAAGGTTTATGGTGAGTTCGGTAACCTTAAACAAGTAGATCTGGTTAGGCGAGAAATGCTCCAGGTATTCAGCTTTATTGAGTACTCCTTCCCACACCAGGTCACTAAACACATCCAGCTCCTGTTCTGCCACTTCAGGTTTATTCGTTTTTATCTCCGTCCACTCCTCTCCTGTTATGGACTGGCTGGCCAAAAAGTTGATAAATTCCTGCTGCAACTCTTCAAATTGCTCTTTTGTTAATCGGGCGTACTTCATTCTGAGGGTTTAATGTTTAAGGTTTAATTTTCTAAGATCTTTTTTATTAAATCTGAATTTTTAACTATTAACCAAATAAAAAGCCCACTTCGTTAGAAGCAGGCTTTATATAATATTTGTTCAGCAATTAAGCTTGTGCTTCAGCTACAACTTCAAAGCTGTAGTTGGTAACTACTTCACGGTGAAAACGCAAAGTCGCTTCGTACTGACCTAATCTTTTGATGTTACCACCTGCAATAGAGATGTATTTCTTGTCGATATCAACACCTTCTTTTGAAAGCGCTGCAGCAAGATCGGCATCGGTTACAGATCCATAGATCTTATCACCTGCACCAGCTTTTGCTGTTAAAGTGATCTCTATGCCCTGTAGCTTAGCAGCCTGAGCTTTAGCCTCGTCAATTTGTTTTTTCTCTTTGTATGAACGCTGCTTCAAAGTCTCTTCAAGGACTTTTCTTGCAGAAGGGGTTGCCAATACAGCAGCACCCTGAGGGATCAAAAAGTTTCTGCCGTAGCCCGGTTTTACCGATACAACATCATCTTTAAATCCTAATTTCTCTACGTCTTTCTTTAATATCAATTCCATAATAGCCCCTTTTTATTTTAGTAAATCGCCAACATAAGGCATTAATGCTAAATGACGTGCACGCTTAACGGCTACAGCCACTTTTCTTTGATACTTCAAAGAGGTTCCGGTTAAACGACGTGGCAACAATTTACCCTGCTCGTTTACAAAACTCATTAAGAAATCTGGATCTTTGTAATCAATATACTTAATCCCAGATCTTTTAAAACGACAGTATTTTTTTGTCTTGCTGGTCTCGATATTAAGAGGAGTAAGATATCTTATCTCTCCGTCTTTCTTTCCTTTAGCTTGTTGTTCAATTGATGACATACCTTACGCTTTTTCTTTGTTTCTGTTTCTTCTCTTTTCAGCCCAGGCTACAGCGTGCTTGTCTAACTTTACAGTTAGGTAACGCATCATACGCTCATCTCTGCGAAATTCAACCTCAAGAGGGTTAATAGCTTCACCAGGAGCGGTGAATTCGAAAAGGTGGTAAAATCCACTTTTCTTGTGCTGAATAGGATAAGCTAGTTTTTTTAGCCCCCAATTCTCTTTTGATATCATCTCGGCACCGTTAGAAACAAGAAAATCTTCGTATTTCTTAACTGTTTCCTTTATCTGGTCATCAGATAAAACGGGATTCAAGATGAAAACAGTTTCATAATGATTCATAAAAATTTACTTTAAATTTAATTGGCTGCAAAAGTAACACTAATCTTTAATATAACAAAAAAGAAACTGCGGGGGTAAACTGCTTTTTTAATCGATGAAATGAGCTTTTTCTTTTTTTTATAATATTTTTTATTTATTATTGCTAATACTAACCTAATAATAAGTGTTAACCAAAACTAAGTGGAAGAAGTTATACTCAAATGTGCGGTCGTTGATGATTCCAGCTTGCAAAGACTATCTATTGTAAAGCTAATTAAAGATCATCCCAATCTCAAGCTTGTGGCCGAATATAACAATGCCATTGAAACTAAGAACGGCCTCCTGGATACCGAAGTTGACCTTATATTTCTTGATATAGAAATGCCCATTCTTTCAGGATTTGACCTGTTGGATGACCTTCCTAATAAACCACAGATTATTTTTGTTACCGGAAAAACAAAATACGCATTTAAAGCTTTTGATTATGATGCAGTAGATTATCTGCATAAACCCATCTCTAAAGACCGGTTCCTGAATGCTGCCTCAAAAGCAATAAATCTTTACAGGCTTAAACATGATGGCACCCCGCCAGAAGATGAAAACTACATTTTTGTAAAAAGCAATTTAAAGAACCGGAAAGTTTTTCTCAATAAGCTGAAATATATAGAAGCACTTGGCGATTATGTGAAATTTGTAACTGAAAAAGACAATTTCGTGGTACTTGCCACTATGAAGTCTTTTGAGAACCAGTTACCCTCAAATAAATTCCTGAGAATTCACAAATCCTACATTGTAAACCTCGACAAAATTGAGCGTTACAACAGCAGGAATATTGAGATTGACAAACAACAGATCCCGCTTAGCAGGCATAAAAAATCAAACCTAATTGAAGCCTTAGCCGCAAATCAATAAGGATCTACATTAATTACTGTTTTTACACCCCTGTAAGCCCCTATAGCTTTAAAGCTTTGCAAGATCCTGCCAATTAATTTCTTTGTCTTTGATAAAGACTGTCCCTGCGGAATTTTCACAAGAATATTTTTATAGTACTCGTTCCTTATTCTCGCTACCGGCGGAAACTCTGGTCCTAAAACATGCTCCCTAAAGGTATTTTTCAAGGAAAGGGCAAGCCAGTCTGCCCCCTCGTTTACTCTAGAATAATCCCTGCCTTTAAGCGAAATCTTAACAAGCCTGTAAAATGGCGGGTATTTATAATTGCGCCGCTCTTCTAGCTGCTCTTTGTACATTTCGTGGTAACTATTGGTAGAGACCTGCTGCACGATTTGATGATGAGGATTAAAAGTCTGGATAAGAACCAGACCTCGCTTTTGGGTTCTTCCTGCCCTGCCTGCCACCTGCAGCATTAACTGGAAGCTGCGCTCATGAGCCCTGAAATCGGGGAAGTTTAGGAGCGTATCGGCATTCATGATGCCCACCAGCCTCACATTTCTAAAATCGAGCCCTTTGGTCACCATTTGTGTCCCCACCAGGATGTCGATCTTTTCTTCTTCAAAAGCCGAAATTATTTTCTCATACCCCTGCTTTCCACGGGTGGTATCAAGATCCATCCTCCCTATTTTATGAACGGGAAAAAGTGCCTTCAGTTCAGTTTCCACCTGCTCGGTTCCAAGACCTTTGGTAGAAAGTTCAGGGCTGTCACAGGCCATACATTTTTGCTGCATAGCCATGTGGTAACCACAATAATGGCAACGCAACTGGTTGCTATGACTGTGGTAGGTCAAACTCACATCACAATTAGGACATTGCGGCGAATGGCCACAGGTGTTACATTCTAAAATTGGACTAAAGCCACGGCGATTCTGAAAAAGAATTACCTGCTCCTTATTCTTCAGGGTTTCTTTGATCTCTTCCAGCAGCCTGTCCGAAAAATGGCCTGTCATGCGTTTTTTACGGTGCTTCTCCTTAATATCCACGATCTCTATTTCGGGCAGCAGTACATCGCCATAACGACGCGCCAAATTCACCAGTCCGTATTTAGAGTGATCGGCGTTGAAGTAAGATTCCAGCGAAGGCGTGGCCGATCCCAGCAGCACTTTTGCACCCTGCAGTTTTCCCAGTACCACAGCGGTATCCCGCGCATGATATCGGGGCGCAGGGTCGTATTGTTTAAAAGTAGATTCATGCTCTTCATCTACGATCACCAGACCTAAATCGTGAAACGGAAGAAAGATACTTGAGCGCACCCCAATCACTATACGTGCTGTTTCTTTGTTTTGCAGCACACTTTGGTACACCTCTACCCTCTCATTAACCGAATACCTGCTATGAAAAATAAGCACCTGCTCCCCAAAATAATTCTGAAGCCTGGCAATAAGTTGAGCAGTAAGGGCTATTTCGGGCAGCAAGTACAACACCTGTTTTCCCTGAGAAATGGCTTTCTCAATAAGCGTTACATAAATTTCAGTTTTTCCGGAGGAAGTGATTCCGTGGAGCAAACATACATCCTGCGATTCAAAAGAAGATTCGATTTCCTGTAAAGCCTTTTCCTGATATTCATTAAGCTGCAGGTTTTTTCGGTGGTTTTCGAGATCAAAGCTGAAGCGGGAAATTTCTATTTTTAGCTCTTCTAAAACACCTTTATCTATAAGAGATTTAATTACTGAAGCTGAAGCACCGCTCTTCTTAGCCAGTTCAGCAACTTTTACTGAAGATTTTCCCTTAGCCGATTTTGCTGAGATCCCAAAAAGGGTAAAAATCACCTCCCTTTGTTTTGGAGCCCTGTTTAGCTCATCGAGCAGTTCGTGCATGGCTGCCTCCTCTAAATACCGGTCATGAAGTTTTACAAAGCGCTCAATTTTAGGCTTGTACTGCTCATATATTTCCTGGTTCACTACCGCCAGCTTTTTCTCTACCAAAGAATTAATTATTGGGAGCACGGTCTTTCTATCGAGCAGCTGGATAATTTCATTGATCTTTAAAGATGACTTGGTTTGCAGGGCTTCCACCAGCAAAAATTCGTCATCACTCAGCGCGTCGTCATCAATTTCGATGTCTTTTGCAAGCTGCACTATAGTTTCACTTTCCAAAAGAAATGGACCGGGTAAAGCCGCCCGAAGCACCTCCCCTTCTGAACACATATAATAAGACGCCACCCAGCTCCACAATTTCAACTGGCTCGCTGTTACCAAAGGGGTTTTGTCGAGAATTTGCTCTATAGGTTTGGCCTCGTAGACTTCAGGAGGTCTTTGATGTACTTCAGAAACAATTCCCGTATAAATTTTTGATTTTCCGAAGGGAACGGCCACCCGCATCCCCGGCTTTAGAAATTGAGCCTCGTCTTTGCTAACGCTGTAAGTAAAATGCTTCTCCAGCGGAAGGGGTAAAATAACATTGATAAAAAAAGGCATTTTTGAGGCTTGTGTTTTAAGCAAAAATAAGAGGAATTAACTGCAAAAATAAACCATCCTGAAAAGAATGGTTTATTAGGTATTTTTTAATCAGAAAAAATTATTCTGCGGCAAGAAGATCATCTTTAAGTCCGTCATCGGCTGGCCTGTTAGATAACCAGATGCCAAAAAGGGCTTTTTTAAACTCTTTTCCTGTAACTACACCGCGCTCTTTACCGTTCTTGTAGGCTACCACTCCTTTCCCTGGAAGGTAAACCAGGTCAAAAATGTCATTTTTCTGAATGTCTTCCTTGAAGAAGCCAAGCAGTTTGTCAATTTCACTTTTAATAGGGGCAGTATTGCCGCCGGTAGAATTCTCAAAACCTTCGGTCACTGCATCTACCATTTTATCACTGGTAATCAATTTGGAGACGATGTGAAGCCTTATAGCCATAGGCTTATCGGCATTTAATATTTCCTGGGCATTGTTGTTCTTTTTGTCGAGATAAAGTGCGGCAGCATAGAGGTCTATCCAAAGTTTCTCCCTCACACCGGCCCCGTTAAGGTAGAGTGTGTGGTCCTGGAAATTTTGAGTAGCGGGAAGCACTACTCCTCCAACCTTTTTTTGAGCCACCGCTGTAGAGGATACCACTACAGCCACTAATAATAAAAGCAGTTTTTTCATAGATTCTTGTTTGTTTAAAGATTACTTTTTGTTCCTTTTCAGCTTCATCAAAGAAGCATTGAGTTCAAAACCCAGCAACAATATATTAGAATTTATCCATATATAGAACATTAAGATCAATAATGCTCCAATAGAGCCGTATAATTCGTTATAAGCTGAAAAGTTTTCAATATACAACCCAAATAGATAGGTATTCAGTAAAATAAAGATCGTACAAAAGAAAGCTCCTATTGAAAAGAAACGGCTTAGCCTACTTTCTTTGGTTCCAAAATAATAAAGTATGGCTATGGCCAGATATATCATTGTCGTGAAGATCACATACCTCCCCAAATTTGCCCAAATCACTGCATCGTTTACTACCTGCAGCACTTTAAGATCTTCGGTTAAGTAGGTGAGATAAACCCACACTACTACAGTAATAAGCAATAATAGCGCCAGAATTAAAGAAACCCCCACTGCAATAAAGTACTGTCTTATTATAGAACGGTTCTTTTTGGTGTGGTAAGAGAATTCAAAACCGGTAAATACTGCGTTGACGCCATTTGCCATAAGAAAAATGGACAACAAAAAAACTATGGAAAGCAACCCTCCTCTTTTCCTGGCCGCGATATCGTAAAAAATATCATTAAAGAACTCACTGGTTTCAGGCGGAAGCAGGGAATCTACAAACGCCAGGAACTCGAGTTGAAAGTCGTCAATAAAATCTATGAAAGGAATCAGGTTTAGAATAAAGAGCAGGAACGGGAAAAGTGCCATAAAGAAGCTGAAAGAAATAGCACTCGCCCGCGCCGAAAAAGTTCCCTTTACAATACCTGCATAAAAAATAATGTAGAGATCATAAAGAGACAGGCCTTCAAGCCCGGGCAGGACTATTTTTTTCGCCCGGCTCGTCCACCAATAGGTAAAGCCCTCCTTTTTTTTAGCACTTGTTTTCTCGCCCTTACTCATTTACTACACAGCTTTTAAGCTGAGATCGAGGTTATAGACAGAATGCGTCAGGGCCCCGCTCGAAATAAAATCAACACCGCAATCGGCATATTTTCTGGCAGTTTCAAGGGTGATGCCGCCGCTAGATTCGGTTTCACAACGCCCTGCAATTAAGGCAACAGCCTCCCGGGTTTCGTTGTAATTAAAGTTGTCAAGTAAAATTCTATCCACTCCCCCTGCTTTAAGGATCTGCTTTATCTCCTGGATATCCCTGGCCTCCACAATAATCTTCAAATTCAGGTTATTGCTGGCAAGGTAGTCCTGAGTCTTTAGCACCGCAGTTTCTATACCTCCCGCAAAATCTATGTGATTATCTTTTAACATGATCATATCGTAAAGCGCAAAACGGTGATTTTCTCCCCCGCCAATCTTTACGGCCCATTTCTCGAGGGCTCTTATCCCGGGCGTGGTTTTTCTCGTGTCGAGTATTTTGGTATGAGTACCTTCAAGTTTATCGGCAAAAGTGCGGGTTTTAGTCGCTATGGCACTCATGCGCTGCATGGCGTTGAGCACAAGCCGCTCGGCCTTGAGAATAGACTGCGAAGCCCCATCAATGTAAAAAACCACATCCCCGGGCTTGATACGGCTGCCATCCTGCATCAATACCTCCATTTTTATTTGAGGGTCTACCTTCTCAAAAACGCGGCGGGCAAAATCAACTCCCGCAAGGATCCCACTGTCTTTAACAAGTAATTTCGCTCTTCCGCGGGCATCTGCCGGGATACAGGCCAGGGAACTGTGATCGCCATCTCCTATATCTTCCCTTAAAGCATTTTCAATAATTAATTCAATTTCCTTTTCAAATTGTTCTTTTGAAATCATTGGAGTACCTATTTTTGCTAAAGTTACAAAGTAAACACTTAAATTTTACCATGACTATAAAATTGCTGACAATAGGAAAAACCGATGATAAGGCTTTGCAAAACCTCATTGATACCTATGTCAACAGGCTCGGGTTTTACAACAAGTTTGAATTTGAGATCATCCCCGATCTCAAGAAGACCAAAAACCTTTCTGTAGACCAGCAAAAAACTGCGGAAGGTAGATTGATCCTTGAGAAAGTGACTACTTCAGATGTTGTGGTATTGCTTGATGAAAACGGAAAACAGTTTTCTTCGGAAGCTTTTTCAGAATATATTCAGAAGCGTTTAAACAGCGGCATGAAGCAACTCATTTTTGTTATTGGCGGCCCTTATGGTTTTTCCGAAGAAGTTTATTCGCGCGCCGACGGAAAGATCTCCCTCTCAAAAATGACATTTTCTCACCAGATGGTAAGGTTGTTCTTTGTAGAGCAGCTATACCGGGCTTTTACCATTCTTAAAAACGAACCCTATCACCATAAATAACAGCTTATGAAACTGGTTTTTGCCACTCAGAATAAAAACAAAGTAAAAGAAATACAGGCCCTGATGCCAAAAGGAATTGAACTGCTTTCGCTCGAAGAGATTGGCTGCAGCGAAGATATTCCTGAAACTTCTCCTACTATTGAAGGCAACGCCATTCAAAAAGCCGATTATGTAAAGGAAAAATACGGCTATGACTGTTTTGCCGATGATACCGGGCTTGAAGTTGCAGCTTTGAACGGGGCGCCGGGGGTTTATTCTGCCAGGTATGCAGGCGAAGAAAAAAGCAGCGATGCGAACATTGAGAAACTACTGAAAGAACTTCAGAACAAAGAAGATCGCAGTGCCCGCTTCAAAACTGTCATTGCACTTCATTTTGAGGGACAGCTTCACACCTTCACCGGAATTTGTTCCGGAAATGTCATTTTTGAAAGGAAAGGACTACAGGGTTTTGGCTATGATCCTGTCTTTCAACCCGAAGGAAAAGAGGTGACATTCGCTGAAATAGAGCTTTCAGAAAAATCTAAAATTAGCCACCGTGCACGCGCAACCCAACAACTCATTGACTTTCTTGCCTCCACGAAGCTGTAAATATAAATGTAATAAGCTGCTAACTAATCCTTACCTTTGCAGCTTATTAGATATGTATGAATAATTTTGAATTATTAGGATTGAATGATGCCCTGTTACAGGCAATTAAAGACATGGGTTTTGAAAACCCGAGCGAAGTACAGGAAAAAGCGATCCCAATTTTATTGCAGGAAGACACAGATATGGTGGCTCTTGCACAAACCGGAACCGGAAAAACCGCAGCATTTGGTTTTCCGCTTATCCAAAAGATCAATGTAGACAGTAGAAAGACACAGGGCCTTATTCTTTCTCCAACCCGAGAGTTGTGTTTACAAATTACCAACGAATTAAAGAATTACTCCAAATATTTTAAGGGCCTAAATACCGTAGCTATATACGGGGGCGCCAGCATTACAGATCAGGCTGCGCAAATCAAGAAAGGTGCACAAATCATTGTTGCCACTCCCGGCCGTATGCAGGATATGGTGAACAGAAGGCTGGTAGACATTTCGAACATCCAGTATTGTATCCTTGATGAAGCCGATGAGATGCTTAACATGGGATTCTATGAAGATATCACTGAGATCCTTTCGCACACACCTTCAGAAAAAAGCACCTGGTTATTTTCGGCTACCATGCCTAAAGAGGTTGCTACCATTGCAAAGAAGTTTATGCGCACTCCGGTAGAGATCACTGTAGGAACCAAGAATATGGGGACTTCAAATGTCTCTCATGAATATTATATTGTTAATGCCCGTGACCGTTATGCAGCTCTAAAGAGACTTGCAGACGCTAACCCTGATATTTTTTCGGTAATTTTTTGCCGTACCAAGCGCGACACCCAAAAGGTTGCCGAGCAGTTAATTGAAGATGGCTACAACGCTGCAGCCCTTCATGGGGATCTTAGCCAGAATCAACGTGACCTGGTAATGAAAAGCTTTAGAGCTAGACAAATCCAGATGCTGGTAGCTACAGATGTTGCTGCCCGCGGAATTGACGTTGATGATATCACGCACGTGATCAACTATCAACTTCCCGATGAGATTGAAACTTACACCCACAGAAGTGGCCGTACCGGTAGAGCCGGAAAAAGCGGGGTTTCTATGGTTATCGTTTCCAAAAGTGAAGTTCGTAAGATAAAAGGCATAGAACGCATTATTGGTCAGTCGTTTGAGAGAAAAGAAATCCCTGACGGAAGGGAGATTTGTGAAGTACAGCTCTTTCACCTTGCCAATGAGATTAGCAAGACCGAGATCAACCACGAGATTGACAAATACCTGCCAAGCATAGCCGAACTTTTTGAAGGCCTTACCAAGGAGGAATTACTTAAAAAATTCTTTTCGGTTGAATTCACCCGATTCTTCAACTACTATAACAATGCGCAGGATCTAAATGCAAAAGGTTCTACTGAAGTTTATGAAGATGAAGGCGACAGCACAAGATTCTTTATTAACGTAGGTGCCAAAGACGATTTTGACTGGATGAGCCTGAAAGATTTCTTAAAGGCTACTCTTGATCTTGGAAGAGACGATTTAAACCGGGTGGAAGTAAAAGACAGCTTTTCATTCTTTAATGTAGACAGTTCTAAAGCTGAAGAAGTAATCAAAATTTTCCAGGATTTTAAACATAATGGTCGTCACATCAATGTAGAGATCACTAAAAAAAGTGCCGGAAAAGAACGCAGCGGTGGTGGCGGTCGTAAAGGCGGTGGCTATAAAGGAAGAGACAAAGGAGAACGCAGCTTTGACAAACCTTCTAGAGG
>Ga0098067_1000500_pt1 | contig 14552 bp, 8 predicted proteins | sample 26_taG_FD_92578 | JGI IMG/M metagenome (GOLD analysis project Ga0098067, IMG submission 92578) | Marine viral communities from Cariaco Basin, Caribbean Sea - 26_WHOI_OMZ | ecosystem: Environmental > Aquatic > Marine > Oceanic | place: Caribbean Sea: Cariaco Basin | collected 2014-11-09
CAAAAACCATCGTTCAAAAACTGAAAGACCTCAACACCTCCTACCTGTTGTACAGCTTTGAAGGTGGCAAACACGAGCATTCGGGGATGCCCTTTAACGAGCTGGACAACGTTTTTGATTTCTTTCAGCGGGTGTTTCTCAACAACGAACAGCTACAAATGGAAGTTTGGCGCTAACATTTAAAAAGCCTTAAAATGAAAATCTTCACCTCTCTTTTTAGCTTTTTCACATTTTTGGCCAGGGCAATCGCCCAGCGACAGGTGCAATGACTTAATTCGGCCTGGCGTTTTTCTTCAGAAGTTCAGCCTTATAAAATTGTGAATATCCCCCATACCTGGAATGCCGAAGATGCTTTTAAAGACGGAAAGGAATATTTCCGCGGAAAAGGCACGTATAAAAAGACCCTCTTTGCGCCTCAAAAATGGCAAAATAAACAGGTGTTTCTGAAGTTTGAAGGCAGCAATCAGGTGACCGAAGTTTTTGTAAATGGCACTTCTGCCGGAAAACACATTGGCGGCTACACCGGATTTGTCATTGATATTTCTGAAGAATTGAAGTTGGCTTCCGAAAATGAACTAAAAATAGTCGTTGACAACAGTCACGACACCAATATTCCGCCGCTGGATGCCGATTTCAATTTTTACGGCGGAATTTACCGCGATCTTGAACTAATTATCACCGATAAACTCCACTTTGAACTGGAAAATGCCGCTGCAGGAAATATTTTGGTTCGCACGCCCCAAGTTTCAGAAGAAAAAGCCCTGGTACAGGTAGAAGCCAAAGTGATCAATGACGGTGAAGCTTTCAGAAATGTCACTGTAGCATTAGAAATATTGGATCCCAATGCTAAAAAATTAAAAACCCTCACTAAAAAAGTCAGGCTAAAAGCAAAGGAGTCAAAAAATGTCATTTTTGAAACCTCAGTAAAAAACCCCGCCCTCTGGTCTCCCCAAGATCCGCGGCTTTACAGTTTTGAGATCAGTTTAGCGAGCGGAAATTCTTCAGAAAAGCTGGATGAATTCAGTTCTAAATTCGGATTTCGCTGGTTTGAAGCCGATCCCGAAAAAGGTTTTTTTCTGAATGGAAAACCTATCAAACTTATTGGTGCAAACCGACATCAGGATCTACAAGGACTGGGAAATGCGCTGCCCAATGCTATTCACAAGAGCGATTACAGGATGATCAAAGAAATGGGGGCGAATTTTGTGCGAACTGCTCATTACCCGCAAGACCCTGAAGTTTACAGGATCTGTGACGAGCTGGGGCTTATCGTGTGGTCTGAAGTGCCGGTGATCAATGACGTCACCGCGACAGACGAGTATCACAACGTGGCCCTGCAAATGCAGAAGGAGCAGATTCAGCAGTTTTTCAACCACCCTTCGGTGATCTTCTGGGGTTATATGAACGAGATCTTTATCAGGCTGGTTTTCAACAACGAGATGACGGAACGCGAAAAAGAAGATAAAATTGAAACTTCTGTAGCCCTGGCCAAAAAGCTTGAAAAGCTCACCAAAAATCTCGATCCTCACCGGCTAAGCGTGATGGCCCTGCACGAAAATGAGCTCTATAATACTTCGGGAATTGCCGATATCCCTGATGTAATTGGCTGGAACCTTTATTTTGGCTGGTATTCACCGGGACTTGAAAACTTCGGTAAATTTCTTGATGAGCAGCACGAACGTTATCCAAACCGGCCACTTATCATTTCGGAATACGGGCCGGGCGCCGATGTGAGTATCCAGACAGAAGATCCAAAACCCTGGGATTACAGTGAGGCTTATCAACTAAAACTTCACCGCAGCTACATCAACCAGGTGCTTGCCCGCGATTATGTAGTAGGAATGGCGGCCTGGAATTTCGCCGATTTCGGTTCGTCTTTCAGGCAGGACGCCATGCCGTACATCAACCAAAAAGGCCTGCTGAATTTTGACCGCAGTAAAAAGGATATTTACTATTACTACCAGGCGAGACTGGTAGATGAACCCATGATCTATATAGCGGGTGAGAATTATGAACAAAAATTTCCGAAGAGCGAAAACCACAAAATCAGCATTCCTGTATTTTCAAATGCTGAAAGGGTGAGCCTAAGCATCAATGACAGTCTTAAAATTTCTTCGGAAGTAACCGACGGAATCTCATTTTTCGACCTAAAACTTCCCGAAGGAACTCACCGGCTCACCGCCACCACAGGCGACATCTCCCATTCCAGAACCATCCATGTGCTCCCCAGAAAAGACCTGCTGAAAAAACCCGAAACTCAAGATTTGACCATCAACGTGGGCACACATGTGAATTACAAAGATCCTGTAACAAAAGAAATCTGGATCAGCGACCAGCAGTATGAACCGGGCGGCTTTGGTTATGTGGGCGGTGAGGTATACCAGAAATCGGCTGCCAAGTTCCAGGGCACGGCTTCAGATATTCAGGGAACCGGGAATGACCCGCTGTTCCAAACCATGCGCGAAGGCATTGAAGCTTATAATTTCGATGTAGAAGCAGGTACCTACAGAGTCACCTTATTGTTTGCAGAACCCGAGTTCAATGCTTCCGAAGAGAACATTTACAACCTCAACACTTCCGAAGAAAAAAAACCGGAAGGAGTGCGGAGTTTTGATGTGAAGGTTAACGGAAAAATTGTTTCTGAAGACCTTAACCTTGCACGCGATTACGGCCGAATTCGCGCTGTAGAAATTTCTTACACCATCAAGACAGAAAAAGGGATTGCGATCGAATTTTCTGAAAATGCAGGAAAATCACTGCTTTCGGGGATTAAACTGGAAAAATTATAACTGAATGTTTGAATCAATTTTAAAACCCGGTTTCCAAAAATGGCATTTTAAATACACTTTTTGGAAGCTAAGCTACTGCGGAAAAATTATCCTGGCCACCGTGTTCCTTATTTCAACCGGCTGCCGCGAAAAAAATCCTGAAGAAGTCCGGGCGCTCACAGAAAAACCGGCAGACATAAAAACCCCGGACGGGATGGTTTGGATTCCCGGCGGGGAATTTAAGCAGGGCGCGATTGATAAAGATGCCATGGCCATGGAACACGAAAAACCGGCTCATCCCGTGATTGTAGACGGTTTTTTTATGGATGAAACCGAAGTAACCAACGCCGAATTCGCAAAATTTGTTGGAGCTACAGGTTATGTTACGCTTGCCGAAAGAAAAATTGATTGGAAAGAAGTGAAAAACCAATTCCCGCCAGGAACTGAAAAACCTCATGATTCCCTGCTACAGCCCGGATCGTTGATTTTTAAAACCCCCGTGACCGAAGTGAAAAACCTTCACGACTTTTCCCAGTGGTGGCAGTGGAAAAACGGTGCAAACTGGCGACAGCCGTACGGCCCCGAAAGCAATATTGAAGGTAAAGAAGATTACCCCGTGGTACATATTGCTTATGAAGATGCCAAAGCTTATGCCGACTGGGCAGGGCGACGGCTTCCTACTGAAGCCGAGTGGGAATATGCTGCAAGAGGAGGTGCCAAAAATGTCATTTTTGGATGGGGAAATGACCGGGAGAAATTACCACAAATGGCAAATACATGGACAGGAAAATTCCCTGTGGAAAATGATTCTATTGACGGGTTTACCAGGATTGCGCCGGTAAAATCTTATCCTCCAAACGATTTTGGTCTTTATGAAATGGCCGGCAATGTTTGGGAGTACACTCAAGACTGGTACAACATTAACTATTACTACGACGCAAAGGAAGAAGGTGTGCAAAGGAATCCGCAGGGAGCCGTGCAGGCATTTAATCCTCACAATCCCCAGGTGCAGGAAAAGGTAATAAAAGGAGGTTCATTTTTATGCCACGCCTCTTACTGCGCCAGTTTTCGCCCTTCGGCCAGGATGCAAAATTCAATTGATTCCTCCCACGAACATGTGGGTTTCAGGACTGTTGTGACACCGGAAATGTTGTAAATTAATGGTTGGTAATCAGTGATTAGTATGCAGTAAATGAACAATTATACTATAGATTGACATAGAAAACACTATCCTGGTTCTTAATTCTGAACAGCGCGGCAGTCGTTATTCTATATTTTTTGGCACTTCCCCAGAACCATATTGCCGCACATAACCTTTATAGTTTCTCACTTCATCATCTGCAAGCCGTGCGAAATTGCGGTAAGCCTGCTCCACTTTTGCGGCCGGGGTCTGCGCAAATTCGGCGTTGGTTACCTTGTACCGGGTTTGTAAAGAATCTAGTGTTTCATGCAGTTCCTGCTGAATCTGAGCATAGCCGGGATCATCATAAACATTCCTGAGTTCCTGCGGGTCTTTCTCAAGATCGTATAGTTCCCATTGATCAATATCATCGTAAAAGTGCATTAATTTATATCTTTCTGTACGCACCCCATAATGCCGTTTTACCATGTGAAATGCAGGGAAGTCATAGTAATGATAATAAATAGCATTTCTAAAGTCGGCGCCCTTTTCCTGTTGCTTCAGGAGATTTCGAAGGGATTTTCCCTGCATTTCCGAAGGAATGTTTGCTTCAGCATAATCAAGGAAAGTAGGTGCGAAATCGAGGTTTTGCGTAAGCGCACTCACTTCTGAACCTGCCGGAATTTCTTTTGGATACTGCACCAGCAAAGGCATCGCAAGAGATTCTTCATACATAAAACGTTTGTCAAAAAAGCCTTTTTCACCCAGGTAAAAACCCTGATCGGTTGTGTAAACCACGATGGTATTATCGGCAAGTCCGTTTTCTTCGAGGTAATCCAAAATCTTTCCGACACCTTCATCTACCGAAGCCACCGTGGCAAGATAATCTCTCAAATACCGCTGAGCTTTCCACTCGGCCAAAGCTTTACCGGAAAGATCTGCTTCATGAAAAGCATCATTTTTGGGACGATAGGCATTGTTCCAGGCTTCCCGCTGTGCTTTTGTCATACGCACAAAATCGTTGGGCCACGGGTTGTGCCGTAAAGAATCACTGCCCTTCTTTACGGTCATTTTTAGATCGTGACCTTCGTACATGTCTTCATAAATGGTCTGCAACTGCTCTTGTGAGGCAATGGAACCTTCATGATTGGCAAAATAAGTTTCGGGCAGCGGGAAAGTGATGGAATCATACATATTTATGTGGCGAAGAGCAGGCATCCAGTTACGATGTGGGGCTTTATGCTGCACCATAAGTAAAAAAGGTTCGTCCTTTCCTGCATTTTCCTTTAGCCAGTCCAGCCCCATTTCAGTAATAATATCAGTCGCGTAGCCTTCAATCCTGGTGGTATCCTTCCCTTTGATGAAATCGGGATTGTAATAATTCCCCTGATCTACAAGGATATTCCACTGGTCAAAACCTTCGGGGGTACCGTGCAAATGCCATTTTCCGAAGAGCGCCGTATGATATCCGACTTCTTTTAAATACTTCGGAAGGGTTGGCTGCGTACCGTCAAATTTGTCCCCGTTCATCCTGAAGCCATTAAGATGACTATGTTTTCCTGTAAGAATAACCGCTCTGCTGGGGCCACAAATAGAATTCGTACAAAAGTTGGTATTGAACCTCGCGCCGTTCATGGCAATTCTGTCAATATTTGGAGTAGGTGCCAGCTTACTCAATGGATGGCCGTAAGCACTAATTGCCTGTGCTGCATGGTCATCGGTCATAATGAAGACAATATTTGGCCTTTTTGGCACCTCTGGCTGCGATTTTGGTTTTTTGCTGTTACAGGAGGTAAGGAGCCCCATCGCTAATAACAACAAGAGATTTAGCCTTAACTTTTCAATTCTCATTTCTATCATTTTTTGGTGTACCTGTATAACTTACTCTGCTATGCTAGTCTGAAAGATTTGCCGTTCGTACTTCCAGCGGTTGCAGTTGAGGCAGTGCTCCGCCTGGCCGGTCGAGGTAAAAATAAGCCGTGGCCGAAACATCATCGCTCCTGTAAAAGTTAGTCCATCCCTGCGGAAAATCTTCATCCCTTAAGTTCGGAACCGGATCTAGCTCCAGCAGTTTGGTAAAGTGCGGAAAATGGTCCACGCTTACAGGAATAAGCCTGGCACCATTGCTAACCAGTTCCTGCACCTTTTCTTTAGGTGCCCCGCCTATTTGCTGGATACTGACTTTAATATCCTCATAGAAAAAAACAGGATCGGGGATGTGATACCGGTAAAAAGCATAGGCGCCTTCTTCAACATCTACTATTGGGCTGCCTTGGAATTGATGGGTAAAAGTCCCCTGGCCGTAAGCGGTTCCCACATAATCTTCGGTTCCAGAACCTACCAGGCTGGGAAACTCGTTATCTCCATCAATGTGAATTTTAACTTCCCCTTCACCCCACCAGGTATCCTGGTAAAGTTCATTGGTGAATATCCCAATGTTGGTACCCAAAAAGCGGCCTTTGCCTTTGATTTGTGGTAAAATAACAAAATCTTCGCCTAATTTGGTTTCAAGATCCCTGCTCCAGTATGCATGAAAATAGAGGATATCCTCTTCAAAATGGGATTTTTCAAGCAGATTTATTTCGTAAAATATTTGGTTCAGATCTTTTTGGGAATCGTTTGTGAGCCTAATAACAGCTTTTTCATTAAAAGGCATGGGAATAAAACAGTTGAAGGAACGGCCTTCGGGATCGGCAAATAAAGCACTTTCAAAAGCCACTCTTTTACCCAGGCCAATTCCGAAGAAATCGCCCAGCGGGACCGATACGGCAGGGCGCTCTTCTCCATCCCAGAACATTTCGATCTTGAGCGACCTCAGCATTTGCGGGCTGCGGTCACTAATAGTGAGCCAGATCCTGTTCACAATGCCGCTGCCATTGAAATTCACCAAGTCAACGCTTTCACCGGCTTTCAACCTTTCAAAAGCATGGCCTTTGGCACTTCGGTTTTCCATTCCGCCGGCTCCTTTTTCAGCCTTTAGGTTTTCAAAGGTCACCCATTTTGTAGTAACCTGCTCCTTCGGCATTTTGTAAAGATCCTGACCCGCAACATTTGCCGACAAGATCAGAATAACCAGAAAATTGATTGCTCTTTTCATAAGCTTCAGTTTAAAATTAGGTTTTAAATTAGCCTGCCCGGATTGCCGCTAAAAAATAAAGCCCTGCTCTGCTTCCGCAGCAACAGGGCTCGGTAAATTTAATTCATTGGTATTATTCTACCACGGTAAATGTGCCGTCAAAATCACTGTTAGAGCTACCTGCCACAAAGAAGTCAAATTCTCCCGGTTCATATACATATTCCAAAGACCCGTTATAAAACCTAAGATCGTTTACAGTGACCGGAAATTCCACAGTCATAGATTCTCCCGGTTTCAGCTCGATCTTTTTAAAAGCGATAAGTTGCTTTTTTGGAGGGGTAAGGCTTCTCACTTTGTCGTGAATATAAAGCTGTACAACTTCTTTACCTACTTTTTTCCCGGTGTTGGTCACGGTGGTGCTAATGATAATTTCTTCGTTTGCACGCAAAGTTTCGCTGCTGGCTTTACTTTTACCGTACTCAAAACTGGTGTAGCTCAACCCGTAACCAAACGGCAACAGCGGGGAATTGACCACATCGAGGTAATTCGATTTAAACTTTTCAAATTCTTCTGTAGCAGCGGGTCTTCCGGTTATTCTTTCTCCGTAATACACAGGGATTTGCCCTACGTTTCTAGGCCAGCTCATGGTTAGTTTTCCTGAAGGGTTCACATCACCAAAAACCACATCGGCAATGGCGTTTCCGGCTTCCACACCCGGGTGCCAAACCTGCAGGATGCTTAGGGGCATCTCCATTTCTTCGGAAATATCAAGGGGGCGACCGCTCATGAGTACAAGAGCAACAGGCTTCCCGGTGGCAACGAGTTCCCTGATAAGCCTTTTTTGGCTCTCCGGAATCTGAATGTTGGTACGGCTGGCCGCTTCCCCACTCATTTCACTGGCTTCTCCTACCACAGCCACAATTACATCGGCAACTTTGGCAACTTTTAAGGCTTCCTGAAGCAATTTTTCGGGAGAGCGATCGGAAATCTCTACTTTGGGGCCAAATACATTTACTTTTTTCGCATAAGCCGTATCGTTGGTGATGTTCGCACCTTTAGCATAAGTGATTTTCGTCTTTGGCGCTACATTTTTAAAACCTTCAAGTACGGGAACCGAAAGTTTGAAGTCTCCGGTTGGAGCCCAGGTTCCAAGCATATTTGTTTGATCATCGGCCAACGGACCAATGAGTGCGATTTTTGCCTTTTTTGACACCGGTAGTACCTGGTTGTGATCTTTCAGCAAAACAAAAGACTGGGTTGCTGCACGACGTGCCAGCTGCCTGTTCCCTGCCGTCAAAATATCTTTTTCGGGCCTGCTTGCATCTGAATATCTGTAAGGATCATCAAGTAAACCTAATTTATGCTTGGCTTCAAGGATACGACGGGCGGCAGTAGTGATCTCTTCTTCGGAAACCCTTCCTTCATCTACAGATTTCTTCAGCGTGGTAAGGAATCCTTCGCCAACCATGTCCATATCCAAACCTGCTTTTAAAGCCATTGCCGATACATCCTGAAGGTCACCCATTCCGTGGGCGATCATCTCATTTACCGAAGTATAATCTGAAACTACAAATCCGTCAAAGCCCCATCTTTCCCGAAGCAGGTCAGTAAGCAGCCATTTGTTCCCGCTTGCCGGCACTCCGTCAATATCGTTAAAAGAAGTCATCACACTTCCCACCCCGGCATCTACAGCGGCTTTGTAAGGCGGCAGGTATTCATTGAACATCTTGGTGCGGCTCATGTCTACGCGGTTATAATCGCGACCCCCTTCGGGGGCACCATACAGCGCAAGGTGTTTAACGGTTGCCATCATAGTTTGAGGTTGCGTAAGATCATCCTGCTGGTAACCTTCTACCATAGCTATCGCAATTTGAGAACCTAAATATGCATCTTCACCGGCGCCTTCGGCTACACGGCCCCATCTTGGATCGCGGGAAATATCTACCATAGGAGAAAAGTTCCAGTTGATACCATCAGCAGTGGCTTCTTTTGCAGCCACTTTGGCCGTTTCTTTTATCAACTCCATATCCCAGCTTGAAGAAAGCCCCAGCGGAGTAGGAAAAGTTGTTTTGTAACCATGAATAACATCTGACCCGATAAGCAGCGGAATTCCCAGGCGCGAGTTTTTAACTGCAATTTCCTGGGCCTGGCGCACCCTCTCTGGACTCGACACTCCAAAGACACCACCTACCTGCCCGGCCTTGATCTTGGCCTCCACATCTTCACTCACTACAGATCCTGTGGCTATCCCGCCACCGGGAGTGAGCAGGTTGAGCTGGCCTATTTTTTCTTCTAAAGTCATTTGCTCCAGCAGGGCTTCCACCTGCGGGATTCTTTCCTGTGCCTGGAGATATGAAAGTCCCATAAAAAAAAGAAATGCGACTGAAAGATTAATTTTTCTCATTCTTATATGCTTTAAAAATTATTGAATTGTCTTTTCTTACTTTACTTCCCGGATTTCAGTTCTTTCTGAAATCCCGTTCTCATTAAATGCTTCAATACTGAAGTAATACGTGGTACCCTTATCAAGATTCCGCATAAAATGTTCGTTTTCACCGTAGATCAACCAAGACTGGTATAGCTTATCGGGCGCTATTCCCCAGCGAATATTGTAGCCCTGGGCTCCTTTCACCGGCTCCCACTTAAAGGCAGCATCTCTTCGGTCTTCCTGGCGGTTTATAGTAAAACCTTTGACTTTTGCCGGTTTCTTACCCAATCCTTTTCCAAACACCCTGATTTCAGAAAGAGCCAGGTTGTTCCCCGGAACTTCTATGTTGTTATAGCGCACGTATTTTGCCTTTACAGGCTCATTTAGCGGCAGGTAAGCGTTTGGCGCATCTATATAGCTGTTGCTCCTATCCACGACTGTTTTCCAGTCTTTTCCATTTTCTGAAACTTCAAGTGTAAACCTATGTCTTAAACCTTCGGTGCGGGTGTAAATGCCTGAATCTTCATCATGAAAATTCAGCTGGAAAGCGTAAATATTTCCGGGAGCCAACATTTCTATCTCCACCCATTGTTCCCCATCATTGGCTTCAGCAACCCAGAAAGATTTAGGGCTTTCATCTGTAAGCACTTTAGAGATGATCTCTCCGTCGCTGTTCTTTTCGAGCGGCATTTCGGTGATGTCGTAATCGCCATCGGTAGAAGTACTTTTCCGAATCTGTTTTTGTGAGGAAGAAACTGTAGCTTTTCCTTTATAAGACAGCAACATCCAGCCGGTATGCAGGCCTGCTTTGGTAGGATGACTGGGCGCGTGCAGCGGATAATCTCCATAGCTCGTGTTGGTATACATCAAGCCTTCATCATCAAAGTAAGTTGGCCACATAGCCAGCCGCCGTTCCCAGTGGGAATTGGAAGCCAAGGCCATAGTTGCAAAATGCCAGTACTGCCCATTGGTTTCTTTCACCGTAATGCCGTGACCGGCACCATTGGCGAACCCACCGGGCTTAAAACTGTAGGGGTTGTTCTTCATGTATTTGAAGGGGCCCAGTGGGGTTTCACCAACGTAAGCTGCATCGGCATACACATTGAATTGGGTGCCCGGCGCAGCATACTGCAGGTAATATTTGCCGTTATACTTTGTCATGGAGGCACCTTCCATATAGCCCTCCTTTAAAGTTGGATGGAAATTATTTTCACCAAAGCGTTCCCAGCCGTGCTCTTCTTCCACCAGGTTGATCAATTCTTTTTCAACGCCGGTTTCAAGAAAACGATCGTCTTTATTTAACATCTTCACCTTAAGCGGGTAAACATTTGAAGAACCCCAGTAGAGATAGGCCTTGCCGTCATCATCTATGAACAATTCGGAATCCTGGATGTTGCTGGTAATGGAAGCCGTGGGCGTCCAGTTTCCACTTTTTGGGTCATCGGTATATAAAATACTTCCGTAGCCCGCAGGATCTCCGGCGAAATACACCAGCGAATCTTTGTAATTAAAAGCGGTGGGCGCATTGGAGCCTTCAAAAAACCACTGTTTTGGTTTAATGAATTCCCAGTTAACCAGGTCTTTTGAATGCCAGTAACCAAAGGAACGGGTAACAAACATGTAGTATTCCCCTCGGAATTCAATTACCGCCGGGTCTGCCCCCGAACGGTAAGAAATATTTTTACTGGAATTGTAAACCATATAAGAGTAGTCAATATCCAGCGGATTGATATAGGTTTTGGGCACAACTTCCTGCGAGTGTGCAAAAAAGCTAAAGAAAACGACTACTGCTGTGGTAATGTGGGGTAGACCTTTCATTTATCTAATCATTTTTTTGATGAGAGAATAACCAGGGCAGCAGGTAAGGTTCAGAAAAAGCCGAATCCCAGCTGTTGTGATTATCATGTGGATAAAGAGAGAGTTTTGCATTACCGCCGGCCGTGTTGATCTCGCGAGCCATGGTCTTGGAAAATTTGGCAGGAACTACATTGTCCTGTTCGCCGTGAAAGATCCAGATATTAAAACCTTCAGGATATTTTTTAACTATGCCGGGATCGGCGCCGCCACAAATGGCAAAAGCAGCAGCAAAGGTTTCAGGCATTCTGGAAAGGATCTCGTAGGTTCCCATTCCCCCCATTGAAAGTCCACCCACATAAATGCTGTTCTTATCGATATAATCTTCCGAAGTAACAGAATTCAGAAGAGCCATCACCAAATGTAGGGCTTTGGTAGGCTCCTCCTCATTCTTAAAGCTAAATTCAAAAGGGGTTTTGTTTCGGTCAACCTCCACTTTTGCCCAATAATCATCTTTTGGAGCCTGCGGAAAAATAATAATAGCCGGAAAGTCTTCCCTGTTTGCCTTTTTCAGGAACAAATCGCTCCCGTGTACGAGTTGGGCTTCATTATCGCTTCCCCTTTCACCCGCGCCGTGCAAAAATAGCACTACAGGATACTCTTTTTCTTCGGAAAAATTCTTCGGAAAGAGAATGCGATAGTTTAAAGTGTCGTTTTGCTGAATAAATTGCTTTTTTTTAAACTCTGACCGCTCCTGGGCCATTCCTGAAGCTGAAATAAGCATGAAAAAGCCTGCAAGCAGAAGAAAATTAAAGGAAATGTTATTTTTCATAATTGTAATATTTAAAACTGACAGTTCTTAAAAAACCTATCCTAAAAATGTCATTTTTGGATGGTAAATTCCAGTTTTTTCAAGCCTTCCTGAATTTCGGGAGCCTGCATAAAAAGATCCCAAATCAATCCAGATCGATAGTTCTCGATCATGACCACCTGCGGCCCCTGGTCTATTGCAAGGTAATAAGGTGCCACCCAATCTTCGCCCTCAAGGCTGTAGGCATCATAAAATCCTGCCGGGCCCCACAACAACTCATGTTGATCTTCATAAAAATACCTCATAGCATCCAAAGATTTCTCTGGGGTGTAAGGGAGAGAACTTATGGCCGCAGTGGGCGAAACCACGCCACGGTCATCATCGGGAGAGTGCGCGGAATATCCTATACCGTCGTCTTCATTTCTCGTGTAGCTGGCGGTAAGGCCCCAGGAATTTTCACTGTATGTTTCAAAATCTTTCGGATTTTCCAGGGCATATTCATAATTGATGAGGCTGTGGTTTACATTAACATCCCAGTAATTGGCGTACCTATCGCTTAAACCCTTCGGATTTAACCCAAGGTAGGAATAATGTGCCCAGAAAAGTGGACCACCCCTACTTCCCGAAGTGTTGTGTTTCAGAATAAGCGGTAGGCCGTAAGCTTCTTCATCAGAAACAATATCACCGCCCCTGGCCCAGCCCTCTTGATAGGCTGCAGGTTCAATTGCGTGGCCTGGTGACGAAGCCGCCATGATATAGGTGATCAAACATTCGTTATAACCTTCTATCATAAAGTCCATCTCCCATTCATACACAGGCGACCAGTGCCAGTAGATCCCGTTCTTGTTATTGGTGTACCAGTTCCATTCGATGCCTTTCCAGAGGTCGTCGTACTTTTTGGCTACGGCCTGTTCTGCTTCAGTGCCATTTTTGAGATACTCTCTTACCACAATAAAACCCTGTGCGAGAAAGGAAGTTTCCACAATATCCCCACCATTATCTTTTTTTCCGAAGGCCTGGGTGTCGCCGGTCTCCCCGTTGATCCAATGCGGCCATGCGCCATGGAACCTCGGAGTTTTGTCAAGAAAATCTGCAATCTTGTTTAGTCGGGCAACGGCAGAATCCCGAGGGATGAAATTCCTTTCCATTCCTGCCACTATAGCCATGAGCCCAAAGCCTGAGCCGCCGGTAGTGACCACATGCGAGTCATTTCGCGGGTAATTGCCATCGGGATGAAAGCGCTCGCGGGCCATGCCGCTGTTGGGTTCGGCATAATCCCAAAAATATTTTAGGGTTTGCTTTTGCACGGTATCCAAAAGTGCCTCTTTTGACAGACTTTTTTGCTGAGATTTATCAGCTGCAAGCTCCTGCTCCTTTGTCTGGCCTTCTTTACAGCCCACAATTAAAAGTAGTAGTAAAATAGCCAGTACAGAATATTGTTTCAGCATTTAATTGTTTTTGTGATTTAGTAGGTAAATCCAAGTTTATCAAGCCCCGCCTGAATTTCTTCATTCGCCATAAATAGCCTCCACGAAAGCCCGGTGCGGTAATTTTCAATCATGGCTACTATAGGCCCCTGATCTATGGCCAGGTACCCGTTCGAGAACCAGTTGTGTTCTTCAGAAAAGGCGTCATAAAAGCCATATTCGCCCCAGAGTTCATCATTCAAATCTTCATAAAAATGCCTTAAGGCTGCCATAGATTTTTCCGGAGTATAAGGAAATGAAGACAAAGCTGCAGTTGGTGTAATGACTCCTAAATCGTTGGTAGGGCTGTGCGCTGCATACCCCTCATGATTATCGGAAGCTGTAAGGCCCCAGGAATTCTCACTATAGCCTTCAAAATTCTTCGGATTACGGACCGCGTATTCATAGTTGATCAATGTATGATTGGTATTTTGCTGCCAGTAATTGGCGTACTGATCTTCCAGGTTACGCGGGTCTAAACCAATGAAGGAATAGTGGCTGAAAAATAGCGGTCCGCCGTAAGATGGTCCCAGCGGCAGGTTCATGCCATAGTGGTTCCGGTTGGTAATGATGTCTCCGTTTGAAGCCCAGCCATTGGTATAGACTTCCGAAGAAATTGGATGTGTTGGCGATGATGCGGCCAGCACGTACACTATCAGGGATTCATTCCAGCCTTTAATGGGAAGGCCAATCTCAAATTTATAAGAAGGCGACCAGTGCCAGTAAAGCACATTCTGCCCGTTAGTGTACCAATCCCACTCTACATTTTCCCATAAAGTGGTAATTCGATCATCAATTTGGGCATCGTCGAAATATTCACGGTTAATCAACAGGCCCTGCATTAAAAATGCGGTTTCCACAAGATCGCCACCATTATCCAAGTTGCTAAAGGGTCTTGTTTTTGCGGTATTCCCCATGTACCAGTGAGAGAATGCCCCGTGATAAGTAGGGACTTCTTCTAAAAAGGACAAGATCCTGTCCAATCGATCCAAAGCTTCAGCTTCACTAATCCAGCCGCGTTCTACAGCCGTGGGAAATGATGCCAGACCAAAACCTGTGCCCCCGGTGGTGACTATATGCGGAGCATCG
>Ga0098067_1000502_pt1 | contig 14548 bp, 13 predicted proteins | sample 26_taG_FD_92578 | JGI IMG/M metagenome (GOLD analysis project Ga0098067, IMG submission 92578) | Marine viral communities from Cariaco Basin, Caribbean Sea - 26_WHOI_OMZ | ecosystem: Environmental > Aquatic > Marine > Oceanic | place: Caribbean Sea: Cariaco Basin | collected 2014-11-09
AAGGCTTCTTACCGCTTCCCTGAGGGCGTTGCCCCCACCGCCGGTTTCGCCTTCATGCTCGTCCACCGACGCAAATAGAAGGCCGGCGACAATCCATAGGCCAGCGGCCAGCAATAGCAGCAGCGTGTAGAAGAGCACGCCGGGATCTCCTCGGTCCCAGAACAATACCAGGGTCAGGACCACAGTAGCCGAACCACCAATCGTGGAGGCAAGACCGGACAGCCTGCCCCTGCGTTTTTTCGGTATGCATTTGCCCTGCACGTCTTTCATCGATATAGAGCAGAAACCCCGGGCAAGAGAGAACAGCACCAGCGCGCCCACCACGCCCGAGCCGGCAGCATAGCCTTCCAGAAACCAGACACTTGCTGCCATGGCCATTACGCTGGCTGACTGTCCGAAACTGCCCAGGGTCCAGAACCATTTGCGTACCGGCTTTCGCCTTACCCAGGCACCGATGACCATCTGGGGGATCATTGAACCGGATTCCCGGATTGGCACCAGCCACGCCACCAGTGCAGGCGCACCGATTGCGCTCAGTAGCCAGGCCAGCACGGTTTTAGGGCTGATGAGCAGATCCCCAAGCTTGGTCAGTACGTTACTTCCCAGGATCAGGAAAAAGTTGCGGGGAACCTCCCGGCAGGCGGATTCCGGAATGTCGGTGCAAACCCGGGCGTCTTCTTCGTTGGCAATCAGGCGGTAGGCCCTGTCGATGGTACTTCTGTGTTTTGCAGGCAAGAGCCATCCTCCTGGGAAGTGTGGTCCAAGGATACCAGTTATGTTTGCCAAGTCAGCTCCATCTGTAGTGGAATGAGTTTTCGATCTTCAGGAGTCTGGAATGCTGAGTTATCTCCACGCCTTTCACGCCGGAAATTTTGCCGATATTCAGAAACATGGAGCCCTGGTATTGGCGATACGGATGATGCAGACCAAACCATCTGCCGTGGCCTGCTTTGACACACATGCCGGTAGCGCCAGCTATGACCTGGGTGGAGACCGGGCCCTGAAGACAGGGGAGGCAGCCTTCGGCATCCATAGAATCTGGTCATATCGTGAGCACCTGCCTTCCGACGACTGGCAGGCGATGTTTGGGGAGCTGGCTACCAGGCAGGGCAAAGATGGCCAATTGCGGCACTACCCCGGGTCGCCCCGCTGGTTTTGCCGCTATCTGCGGGAGCAGGACAGCCTGACGGCATTTGAGTTGCACCCGGCCGAAGGTGATACCCTGGCGCAGTGGGCTGCACGCCGCTCAGGCGTCAGAGTCTGCCAGGAGGACGGCCTGAAAGGGCTGCTTCGCCATCTGCCGCCCAGGCAGCCGAGGCTTCTGGTGTTGATGGATCCCTCCTACGAAGTAAAGAGCGAGTATGAAGAGGTGGCAGACACTCTGGCGCGAGCCTGGCAGAAATGTCGCCATGGGGTATTCCTGATCTGGTATCCGATTCTGGCGGGGAATCCTCACGAAAGGCTTAAAAAAGCTATAGCCGGTGGGCCGGTGCGTAAAGTACTTTGCAGTGAAATAAGGCTGAACCAGCCACCGGAGCGCGGAATGTCCGGCTCCGGGATGCTGGTGATCAATCCGCCCTGGGGTTTTGATAGCAGGCTAGCCGCGATGCTGGATGCTGCCTCCTCCCGTCAATGTCTAGATATGACTTCGACGATGAACTGGCTGGTGCCTGAGTAAAACGCCAGCCCAGTGGTTGAGCCCTTATGAACTGGCAGAATCAAAAAAGCCCCGCAACAGCGGGGCCATAGACGTCACCATCGCAGGATGGCGCTTACATTAGCGCGTCTACACGATTCCTTACCTTGGGCTCGCTGTTGTAGGCTGTAGCGATTGAGTTGTAGGTCGGAATATCCATGCCAGCATCCTCAATCTCAGTCACCATCTCATCGTTTGCTTCCATTTGGAGATCCTGGGCTTTCTGTTGGGAGTCGGCAGCCTCAATTTTCTCCATGTACTCTTCGCGGATCTCGTTGATACCCTCCTGGGCTTCGACAAACTGCTTCAGTTGCTGGTCGGTAAAGTTGGTGTTCTGTGTGCCTGCCGCAGCCGGGTCGCTATAGCCGCCCTCAGTGTCAGCTGATTTCGGGCTTTGCTGGTTTTCCTGGGCGAGGGCCGGGCCAGCAGCAAGCAGTGCCAGGGATGCGGTCAGTGAAACGAGAAGCTTGTTCATAACTATCTCCTTTTGCAGTGATGGATTTGTCTGCATGAGTTACAGACAATTTGTCGAATCCTGAAGTGGTTCTGGTCGACTGGTGGTGAGTCTTAATCAAGCGCTGTGCCAGCTTCCTGAAATCAATTTAAATGCTTTATTATCAGTGTGTTATAGAGAAATTCAGGTTACTGTCGGGTAATGTCCGTTGTGGCTAAATGTCACATGTGGCATAGATGTGTGACACTTTGTCGGAGTTCGCCATGAAAAGGCCTGTGCTCAATGCCCCAAAAATGTTCCGCTCGCTGCAGCTGACACTGGTGTTGAGTATCGTGGTTCCACTGGTGGTGTTCAGTGGCGCTGCAGTCTACGTGGGGCTCGGTGCTGTGGAGGAAAACCTCAATGATCGTCTGAGGGAAGACCTGGAGTTGGTGGCCCGGGCTGTGAGCGGCCCGCTTTCGCAGGCCATGTCCGATGGCGATGACATCGTCATGGGCGAATCACTGAAGTCGATCTTCCGGATTGGCCGCGTGTTCGGCGCCTCCGTTTTTGATGAGGACGGTCAGCAGGTGGCCAGCCTGGGGGTTGCCGACTCGGATGTCACCCGCAGTGACAGTGCCGAGCGAGTAATAGCCAGCGGTAAAGTGGGGGGCGCCTTTCGCCGGGTTGACGGGGTTTCTGTTTTCTCACAGTTCACGCCGTTGATTGCCGCCGATGGTCGCATCCAGGGGCTGCTTCAGGTAACCCGCAAGCGCAGCGACTTCCACGAGTTGGTGGCGTCCAGTCGAATCTGGGCCATCATCATCTGGTCGATGGTATCGCTGATGGTCATCTTCATTGTCGTGCTGGGGCACTATGGCGCTGTGGGACGCCATGTCAGCCGGTTGCTGGGGATCATGGAGCGGATGGCCCCCGGACACTGGCAGGTTGAGGAAGAGCCTGCCGGCCCCCGGGAGCTGCGCCAGATTCACCAGGGCCTGCGTAATATGGGCGAGCGCATGATGAATGCGGAAACTGAAATACGGGAGAGCGTGGCGCGGGAGAGGGAGCTTGCGGAGCAACTGGAATATCAGGAAAAGGTGGCCATGATTGGCCGCGTGGCCGGCGGTGTTGCCCATGAGCTGGGGGCTCCTCTAAGCGTTATCCAGGGGCGTGCCAACATACTCGGGCGGAGGGATATGCTTGATGAGGATCGGCGGCACCTGAATGACATAGAGCTTCAGGTAGAGCGCATGACGCTGATTATCCAGCAGTTGCTGGATTGTTTCCGCCATGTCCCGGACTCCCGCCGCAAGACCAACCTGGTGGCAACCACAAAGGAAGTACTTGAGCGTATCCGTGAGGAGCCCAGGTGTCAGGGGGTGGAACTCCGGGCAGAGATACCCTATAGCCAGGCCGACATTCTGGCAGAGCCCACCCGCCTTCAAATGGCCTGTGTGAATATCCTCCGCAATGCGTGCCAGGCTGCCCGCTCCATCGTGACAGTGACGCTTGCCAGACACGAAGGGTTGTGGGAGTTGCGGGTGGATGACGATGGCCCTGGAATCGAGGAAGCGATGCGAGACCGCATATTTGAACCCTTCTTCAGTACCCGTGCCGCCGGTGAAGGAACCGGGCTGGGACTTGCCGTGGTGGGAAGTGTCCTCAAGGAGCACGGCGGTCGGATTGAGGTCGGCACCAACCCGTCAGGAGGCTGCCGAATGTCCACTTTCTGGCCGGAGCACCCCGAGGATGCGCCCAGGGAGGAGATCGGCCATGAGTAGTCATCCGTCCTCAATCCTGTTAGTGGAAGATGACGCCAGTTTGAGAACACTTCTGGCGGAGGAGCTTGAGGTGGATGGCTACCACGTTACCTGTGCCGGCACAGCCGAAGAAGGGCTCAGGAGTGCACTGGAGTCAGGGGCCGATTTGATTGTCTCGGATCTCCGGCTGCCGGATAGTGACGGCCTGTCGATACTCCGGCAAGTGCAGGCAGAGGGCAGGTCGGTACCCTTCATCATCATCACCGCCTTTGGCACCGTTGACCAGGCCGTCGAGGCGCTAAAGGCCGGTGCCGATGATTTTCTCACCAAACCGTTATCGACCGATCATCTGAGGTTGAAAATCAAGCGATTGCTGGCTCATGCCGCTATCACCAATGAGCTGGCACGCTATAAATCTCAGACCCGCCAAAACACGTCGCTGGGGCTGGTGGGTGAAAGCCGGGCCATGATGCAGTTGAGAAACGAGATCAGGCAGGTGGCCAAAAGCCAGGCTGCCGTTCTGATCAGTGGTGAAAGCGGGACCGGCAAAGAGCTGGTTGCGCGCGCTATCCACGGAGAGAGTGAACGCAGAGACAGGCCTTTTATTCCAGTGAACTGTGCGGGCATTCCGCACGAGTTGATGGAAAGCGAGTTCTTCGGCCATGAAGCCGGTGCCTTTACGGGTGCCAGGTCCTCAAGACCAGGTCTCTTTGCGGAAGCGGACGGGGGCACGCTGCTTCTGGATGAGATCGGGGAAATGCCCCTGGCGTTGCAGGCAAAGTTGTTGCGGGTCCTGCAGGAGGGCACCATCAAGCCGGTGGGTGCCGATCAGGAAGAGAGGGTCGACGTGCGCATCGTTGCCGCAACCCACCAGGATCTGATCAAGGCAGTGGAACAGGGCAATTTTCGTGAAGATCTGTATTATCGGCTGGAAACACTGACCCTGATCGTACCCCCGCTCAGAGAGCGCGGAGACGACGTGGATCTACTTGCCATGCACTTTCTGAGGGAGTCAGCAAAACGGCATAACCGTGGCTTCCTGCAACTGAGCGAGGTGGCATCGCAGACCCTCGCCGATTACCCGTTTCCCGGCAACGTCAGAGAACTTGGCAGTGCTATTGAGCGGGCGGTGACCTTCTGCGACGGTGACATTGTTCTGCCAGAGCATCTTCCCGCCAGGATCCGTAAACGGCAGACGCACACACCTGAAGCGAGGCCCGGGCTGCCCACGGGAAATCTGGCAGACTGGCCCACCCTGGATCAGGTTCATCAGGACTATGTCAGGCGGGTTATCAGCGCCGTAGAGGGAAACAAGCGCCGCGCAGCACAGATACTGGGGGTTAATCGCCGCACCCTGTATCGCTGGCTGGATAGTGAAAAGGATGAGGCCAATGACTAACCAGAAACAGGCCATGCTCTATGGTCTGGGCACGGTTCTGCTCTGGTCCACTGTAGCCACCGCTTTCAAGCTGTCGTTACGGGAGCTGACTCCGATACAAATGCTGGCCGTGGCCTGTTCCGCCTCGGTGCTGATTATGGCCCTGGTGCTCCTGGTTCAGCGACGCTGGCATCTGGTTTTCCAGCTGAGCAGACACCAGTACCTGCAATCCATCGGGATGGGGCTGATTAACCCCTGCCTCTACTATTTCCTGCTTTTCGGTGCTTTTGACCGGCTTCCGGCCCAGGAGGCGCAGCCCCTGAACTACACCTGGGCACTTGTGCTGGCGTACCTTTCGGTGCCTTTTCTGGGGCAGCGGCTGAGGCGTGCAGATATTATCGCGGGGTTGACCTGTTACAGCGGCGTGGTGGTGATTGCGACTCGTGGAGAGGTCCTCTCACTTACATTCTCCGACCCTCTCGGGGTGGCGTACGCGATTGGCAGCACCCTGGTGTGGGCGTCATACTGGATCCTCGCCACCCGAGATGCCCGAGACCCGGTGGTGGGCCTGTTTCTGAACTTTCTGTGTGGCCTGCCGGTGATACTGGTGATCTGCGCCATGACCGCCGGATTCGACTTCAGTCTGGATACCGGCCTTTACGCCGCTCTTTATGTCGGTGTTTTCGAGATGGGGATTGCCTTTGTTCTCTGGTCATACGCGATGAAAAAGGCGGAAAACACCTCGCGGGTGAGCAATCTGATTTTCATTTCCCCGTTTCTGTCCCTGGTGTTCATCTACTTTATTCTTGGCGAAATCATTCTGCCATCCACCTACATAGGCCTGATACTGATTGTGGCCGGGTTATGGATTCAGCAACGCAAAGCGAGGGAGAAAATGGTCAGGGCGTCGTCCGTATGAGTCAGTGGTTTATCTATATGGTGCGAACGGCCAGGGGAGCCTTGTATACGGGTATCACCACGGATGTGCCCCGTCGTTTTTCCGAACATCAGGCCGGTGCCCCGAAGGGGGCCAGAAGCCTGCGGGGTAAGGGCCCCCTTGAACTGGTGTTTTTCGCTGAGACGGGAGACCGGGCAGCCGCCTCAAGGCTGGAATGGCAGATAAAGCGCTGGCCGCGCGGTCAGAAAGAGGCACTGGTGCGAGGTGAACTATCTCTGCCCGACCTGACTGGGTGAAGAACCTGGTTGCCCCGGCATCAGCCGGGCAGTTGCCGCCGAATAAACTGGCCTGCCGTTGCCAGCGCCTCAGTTGCCCGGTTCAGTTGCCCGGCGTGTACCTGGAACACGTGCCAGAGGCTGTTGTAGATTTCCAGACGGGTTTCAACACTGTCCCGGTTGGCCGCCTCTGCCAGGCGCTGGGCGTCGTTGAGCAGGATTTCCTGGCTGCCCACCTGGATCAGCAGGGGTGGTAAGCCGGATAAATCCCCGTAAACCGGGGACACGTAAGGGTTTGCCACCGGCTCGCTGCCGCAATACAGCCGGGCGGCTTTGTCGATCCAGCCTCTTTGCAGGACCGGCTCGCATTCGGGGAAATAAAGGTGGGCATTGGAAAGGTCTGTCCAGGGCGATATAACCATCAATGACGAGGGCAGAGGCAGCCCCTTGTCACGCAGGCGCATGGCCAGTGCGATTGCAAGCCCACCGCCGGCAGAGTCGCCAGCAAGGCTGAGTGTTCCGGGCGGGTGGCCCTCATTGAGCAGGGCCAAGTAAACGGCTTCCGCGTCGTCCAGAGCCGCCGGGTACGGATTTTCCGGGGCCAGCCGGTAGTCAGGTACGATCAGCATGGCGCCACTGGCTTTGGCGAGGTGGCCGGTGATTCCACGGTGGGTTCGCGGGGAACCGATGATATAACCGCCGCCGTGGAACTACAGTACGACACCGTCAGGGTTGTCACTGTAGCAGACTCGCGTCATGGCAATGCCCTCGGCCTCAATGTTCTCAAAGCGAGTGCCGCGAGGGGGAACCGAAGTGAGATAGGCCTTGCTCACCAGGCTGCGCTGAATGTTTACCGGAACGGCCGGATTCAGCAAGGGCCGGACCAGGCGGCGCATGGTCTGGCGTAGTCCGGTTTCCAGGGCAGTTTGTATCATTGTTCACTCCGCGGCTGAATTGATCTGGAATAAGATAGGCTGAGGTGACCGTTTCCTCAATGGCCATGGTGACACCGCTTTAACAGCCGCAAAGGTGTCGTGGTGTGCTAATCTAACGGCTTAGCCCCTGGCGGCCAGGCTGGCATTTTTGTCTCTATTGATAACAGGCGTTTAACTCTACGTGTACTGGAAAACAGATTCCATAGAAATTCCGAACTGGGACAGGGCATCGTTACTGGACAGGCTGGAGCCATTCGATCCCGAACGCCGGGAAGCGCTTGGTGAGGACATGATAGCCTACTGCCGATTTTACGGCCTGGATCTCTGGGTGGAGCACCCGGAGGTTTCCTACCATCAGGGCTATGTCCTGGCGGACCGGCATCAGGTGATGGTGCACTATTTCCGGTTACCTGAAACAAACCGGCCCAAAGGCACGGTGTTCGTGCTCCATGGTTACTTTGATCACGTGGGTCTCTACAGCCAGTTGATTGACCGCTGCCTGGGTGCGGGATTTGATGTGCTGGCCTACGACCAGCCAGGTCACGGACTGTCCAGCGGAACACCGGCAGCGATTGGCAGTTTCCTGGAGTACCAGGCCGTGCTGACGGATGTGATGGCCAATGTGAGAGGCAAGGTGAGAACGCCGTGGTACGCGGTAGGGCAAAGCACCGGCGGCGCCATCCTGATTGATTACCTACTGACCAATCACCATACTGCCGATACCTCTGACTTCCGGCGGGTGGTGTTGCTGGCTCCGCTGATACGCCCGATGGGGTGGCTGGGGGCAAAGGTGCTCCACAGCCTGGTCAAACCGTTTGTTTCACGATGGGCCCGTGCGTTTGCCGCCAATAGTGGAAATTCCCGTTTTCTGACGTTCCTCAAGGAGTATGATCCGCTCCAGGCAAGGGCCGTACATGTTGACTGGGTATCAGCACTGAGACAGTGGGTGCCCCATATCGAGTCCGCCCGACCGGTAGATTTTCCGGTAACGGTGGTGCAGGGAGAGAAAGACCTGACCGTCGACTGGCAGCATAATCTGCGGATTATCCGCAATAAATTTACCTCGGTTGAGGAACTCCGCATCCCGGACGGTCGTCATCATCTAGTGAACGAGGCTCAGGATTTGCAGGCAACGGTATTCAACACGATAGTGGATACCTTTGAAGGCGACTATGACAGCTTCCTTTCGGAAGCCTGTTAGGGAAAACAAGTGACGCGGGCTTGCCGCTCTCAGTAATACACAGGAAAGACTCTGGAGAATGCCGTGAAGAAGACAATTGTTGCTTTTGCTGTCGCTACCGTTGGTTTGGGCGGCTGTATGACATACGACCCCTATACCGGGGAAGAGAAAACCTCAAGTGCTACCAAGGGAAGTATCATTGGCGCCCTTGGCGGTGCCGCTGTGGGCGCGGCAACCTCCAGCAGCAGTGACCGGGGCAAGGGCGCATTGATTGGTGCCGCCTCCGGTGCGGCAATTGGCGGTGGCATCGGCTATTACATGGACAAGCAGGAAGCCGAGCTGCGCCGCAAACTGGAAGGCTCCGGTGTTCGCGTGGTGCGTAACGGTGACGAAATTGAGCTGGTCATGCCCGGCAATATCACCTTTGACGTGGACCAGTCGACCATCAAGCCGTCTTTCAGTAACACTCTGGAATCTGTAGCGCTTGTGCTTCAGGAGTACGACAAGACCATCATCCAGATTGAGGGCCACACCGACAGCACCGGCTCCAGGGATTACAACCAGCTGCTGAGTGAGCGTCGTGCTTCGTCTGTCCGCGACTTCCTGCTGAACCAGGGTATAGAGCCCAAGCGCACACGGGCGGTGGGTTATGGCCCGCGTTATCCCATTGCATCCAATGACTCGGCTTCTGGCCGTGAACAGAACCGCCGCGTGGAGTTGACACTGGTGCCGATGCAGTAACGGCATAGAGCGTGGTAACGAGGCTCCGGGCCACCCTGTGTCCGGAGCCGTTCCAAATCGTGGCGCAACCTTCCGAAGCTTCCCCCCCCCCTCTTTATTGATTTCCGCTTCAGCTATTACAAATTGTTCAATAACCGCCACATTGGCCTCTTTTGACCTGCCTTGACTCGCAACCCATGGAACCGTGGGGTGCTTCATCCCGTGAGGAGGGCTGAGGCTCTTTGCTGTCCGTTCCTGGTGAGCCTCGTTAACGGAAAGTGAGCAAATGGAGAATGTGCTTTGACAACAAAGATCACAACAACAATTGGTTTTGCTGTCTGTGTGCTTGCCGCAGCCCCGGCCTGGTCCGGCTTGTTGGAGACTGCCGGCCTGACAGACTCCACCGAAACATCCGAACCGGCGCTTCAGCCCGGAGACCCGTTAAACGGGCGCTATATCGTGACCCTGGATTCCTCAATCCCCGACATGCTTGGTCTGGCTGACCTTCAGGCTAGTGTCGAATCCCTGCTTGTGGCGGTTGGTGGCGGCGAGGTCCTGCACCTGTATCGGACGGCCATGACCGGCGCGGCCGTTTCCCTGACGGAACAGCAGGCGGCTTTACTATCCTCCCTGCCTGGCGTTCTTGCCGTTGAGCAGGATCAAGTGGTCGCTGCCAGTGCAGAGACTCAGGCGGATGCTACCTGGGGCCTGGACCGGACGGATCAGGCGATGTTGCCTTTGGATGGACACTACCGCTATCCGGCCTATGCGGGGGAGGGTGTCAGTGTCTACATCATTGATACGGGATTGCGGGCTACCCACGATGAGTTTTCCGGGCGGGTGATCGAAGGCCGCAACTTTGCCGTTAATGATGGGGGCCTGCTCGGTCTGGGCGGATTACCTTTGATCGGCCCCATCGTTAATATCGGTGGCGATACCAACTCTGAGGAGACCACGGACTGTAACGGCCATGGCACGCACGTGGCGAGCACAGCGGTCGGGACGATTTACGGAGTGGCGAAACAGGCATCCGTGGCGGCGATCCGGGTGCTGGACTGTTCCGGTGCCGGTACAAACGCGGATGTCATCGCGGGTGTGGATTGGGTGGCCGAGAATCACCGGGCACCTGCAGTCGCGAATATGTCCCTGGGCGGCGGTGATTCCGAAGCCCTGGACAATGCAGTGCGGGGCGCGATAGAGCAGGGGGTGACGTTCGTGGTGGCGGCCGGCAACAGCGACGCCGACGCTTGCTCCGGGTCACCCAACCGGGTTGGGCCTGCCATCACGGTGGGGAGCACCACCCGGGAGGACCAGCGTTCCTCATTCTCCAATCACGGAGAATGCCTGGACCTGTTTGCTCCGGGGTCGGATATAACCGCCGCCTGGTATCAGGAGGATAATGAGGTGAACACCATCAGCGGTACCTCCATGGCATCGCCTCACGTCGCGGGGGGTGCTGCCCTGATCCTCGGAGCGGAACCCGGGCTTTCACCGGCGGCTGTGGACGCTCGTCTTGCAGACCTGGCGACCACTAACGTCCTTGGTGGTATCAAAGAGGGCTCGCCCAACCTGCTACTCAGAGTACCTCAGTAACACTGAAGGACGGGGCATGGCGATAAAAAAAAGCCGGGGCCTGTCGGCCCCGGCTTTTTTTGCTGCCTTGCGTTGCTGGATCAGAACAGGACGCGGCAGCGGATGGTGCCTTTCACTTTCAACAGCTTTTCCAGTGCCAACTCGCCGTATTCCTTGTCGACGTCGATCACCACGTAACCGATGTCTTCCTTGGTTTGCAGGTACTGACCGCAGATGTTGATGCCATTCTCCGAGAACACCTGGTTGATCTCCGACATCACGCCGGGCACGTTCTCGTGGATATGCAGCAGGCGGTGCTGGTTCGGGTGCGAGGGCAGGGCCACTTCAGGGAAGTTCACGGAGGAGACAGAGGTGCCGTTGTCGCTGTACATGGCCAGCTTTTCTGCCACTTCGCGGCCAATATTTTCCTGGGCCTCGATGGTGGAGCCTCCGACGTGCGGTGTCAGGATGACGTTATCGAACTCGCGTAGCGGGGAGATGAACTCTTCGTCGTTGGACTTGGGTTCAACCGGGAATACGTCGATAGCAGCGCCAAGAAGTTTGCCGCTTCCAAGAGCATCCGCCAGGGCGTCGATATCCACCACGGTACCCCGGGAGGCGTTCATCAGAATGCTGCCAGGCTTCATCTGGGCAAACTGTTCTGCCTTGAACATGTACTTTGTGGCCGGCGTTTCGGGTACGTGCAGGCTGACGACGTCACAGGTGTTCAGCAACTCCTGCATTGTGCCGACCTGGGTGGCGTTACCGATGGAGAGCTTCGATACCACATCGTAAAAGTAGACATCCATGCCCAGGCCTTCTGCCAGGACACTGAACTGGGTACCGATGTTTCCGTAACCGATAATGCCCAGCTTTTTGCCGCGGATTTCATAGCTGTCCTTGGCTGATTTCAGCCACTCGCCACGATGGGCCTTGGCGTTTTTCTCCGGCACGCCGCGAAGCAAAAGAATGGCCTGGGCAAGAACCAGTTCCGCCACACTGCGCGTATTGGAGAACGGGGCGTTGAAAACAGCGATGCCGCGACGGGTGGCGGCCTGAAGGTCAACCTGATTGGTGCCGATGCAGAAGCAGCCCACCGCCACCAGTTTCTGGGCGGCCTCGAATACCTTCTCGGTCAGCTGGGTGCGTGAGCGGATACCCACAAAATGAGCGTCAGCGATTTTTTCGATCAGCTCGTCTTCGGCCAGCGAGTGGGTCAGGTACTCGATATTCGTATAACCTGCGGCATTCAGCGTATCAATGGCCGACTGGTGCACGCCTTCGAGCAGCAGGATGCGGATTTTGCTCTTTTCAAGAGACGTATTTGACATGGGCTTGCTTCCGAACCTTTCGTCACGTGAAATGACCCGTGAGCGCCGCTGTTGGCGGGCGGGCTCACAGAACAGGGGCGGTATGATACCATAAACAGAGATTTTCACAGCGCGTCAGGTTACCTGAATCAACTTCGCCTGCTGACGCACTGACTAACCCTTTGCGAGACCGGACTATCCATGAATTCTGAACAGATCGTTGCCTCCCTTCGCGCCCTGATGGAAACGGGCCAGGCGCCCGGGAAAGTACTGACCGACCCGGCCGACCTGGAAAACTACGGCAAGGACTGGACCAAGATCTATCCGCCCAAACCGGTGGCGATCGTCCTGCCCAAAACCACCAAGCAGGTGCAGGCACTGGTGAAGTTTGCCAATGAGAACCAGGTGGCCCTGGTTCCCTCGGGCGGACGTACGGGCCTGAGTGCCGGCGCCGTCGCCGCCAATGGTGAGGTTGTGGTGGCATTTGACAACATGAACCAGATCCTGGATTTCAGCGCCAGTGACCGTACCGTTAAATGCCAGGCCGGTGTGGTGACTGAGCAGCTTCAGAACTTCGCCGAAGAAAACGGCCTCTATTACCCGGTGGATTTTGCCTCCGCCGGTTCCAGCCAGCTTGGCGGTAACCTGTCCACAAATGCTGGCGGTATCAAGGTGATCCGCTACGGCATGAGCCGGGACTGGGTCGCCGGCCTCAAAGTCGTCACCGGAAAGGGCGATATTCTCGACCTGAACAAGGATCTCGAGAAGAACAACACCGGGTATGACCTGCGCCACCTGTTCATCGGTGCTGAAGGAACCCTGGGCTTCATCACCGAGGCTACCATGAAGCTGTCCCGTAAGCCGGACAACCTGACCGTGCTGGTGTTGGGCCTGAACGACCTCACCAACACCATGGATGTGTTGCAAACCTTCCAGAAACAGATTGACCTGACCGCTTACGAGTTCTTTTCCCATCAGGCCATGGGACACGTGCTGGCCCACGGTCAGGTGCAGGCACCCTTCGAGACCGAGGCGCCATATTATGCGCTGCTGGAATTCGAAGCGGTGTCTGATCAGGTGATGGACGACGCGATGGCATTGTTCGAGCAGTGTGTCGAGAACGGTTGGGTACTGGACGGGGTGATCAGTCAGAGCGAGACCCAGGCTCAGAACCTGTGGCAACTGCGGGAACGCATTTCCGAGTCCATTGCGCCGCGAACGCCGTATAAGAATGATATATCTGTGGTGGTTTCACGGGTACCGGGCTTCCTGCAGGAAATCGATGCAGTGGTGACCGAGCACTATCCGGATTTCGAAATCATCTGGTTCGGCCACATCGGCGACGGCAACCTGCACCTGAACATCCTCAAGCCGGAAGAGATGGCCAAGGAGGACTTCTTCGAGAAGTGCCAGCAGGTGAACAAATGGGTTTTCGAGATTGTCGAACGCTATCAGGGCAGTGTATCTGCCGAACACGGCGTTGGCATGACCAAAAAGGCGTATCTGGAATACACCCGCAGCGCCGCTGAAATTGACTACCTGAGAGGCATTAAACAGGTCTTCGATCCCAACCGGGTAATGAATCCGGGCAAGATCTTCGACTGAAGGCACTCAGTCGGTGCGGGTGGTTCCCGGGAGTAACCGCAATGGTAGAACAGCTTTCCCGAGATGAAGGCGACTGTTTTCTCCTGACCCCCAACCAGTCCATGACGTGGAAGGGAAACGTCCGCGTCTGGCTGGCGGCCGTGTTGCTTCAACTGATGATCTCCACCGGCATGGTCCTGGCCGGGGCATGGCCGGTGTTGCCGTTTGCAGGGCTGGAACTGACAGTGCTGGCGGCCGGGTTCTACTACACCTCACGCAAGTGCCAGAAGCGAGAGGTGCTTACCTTCTGCCCGGAGCTGATCCGCCTGGAAAAAGGCCTTACCCGCAAAGAAAAAGAGTGGCAACTTCCCCGCCGCCATACCCGCGTCTGGCAGGATGTGCCGCGCCATCCCTGGACGCCTCCCAAGCTCCATCTGCAGTTCCGTGGAGAAGAAATTTCCCTCGCGCCATTCCTGAATATTGACGACACAGACGAATTGGTTGCTATCCTAGAAAAACACGGGCTCAGAGTGGAAAAGCGGCGCAGGCCGGAAAAGCTCTGGTTCTGAAGTGTCCATCCACGTGAAGACCAAAAGTGTTGCTTTATGAAAGATCACATTGTGGTTCTCACCGGCGCAGGAATGAGTGCCGAAAGCGGCCTCTCCACGTTCCGCGACAATGGCGGGCTGTGGGAGCAGCACAGCGTTTATGACGTCGCCACCCCGGAAGCTTTCGCCCGTAACCAGGAACTGGTGCTGCGCTTCTACAACGAGCGCCGCCGGCAACTCGAATCGGCACAACCCA
>Ga0098067_1000506_pt1 | contig 14522 bp, 14 predicted proteins | sample 26_taG_FD_92578 | JGI IMG/M metagenome (GOLD analysis project Ga0098067, IMG submission 92578) | Marine viral communities from Cariaco Basin, Caribbean Sea - 26_WHOI_OMZ | ecosystem: Environmental > Aquatic > Marine > Oceanic | place: Caribbean Sea: Cariaco Basin | collected 2014-11-09
GTAGCTTCAAACGAAACTGCTGAAGGTAGAGCCAAGAACAGAAGAACCCGTATCGTGATTCTTCCAAAACTTGATCAATTCTACAACCTTATTGAAGAAGGAATGGAAAGCGCTAAATAAACAAGCTCAAATATATTTTTTAAACCCGGCTATAGGCCGGGTTTTTTATTTTTAACAAATTAATCTTCAGGTATTTACTTCACAATTAAGATTTTTTTCTTAGTTTCAGCACCTTATTAAACAAACTAAAATTTCAATATGTTAAAAAGTTTCAACAAAATTGTCATGGTTACCCTGTGCGCAGGGCTTATTAGTATTTCGTGTGAAAAAGAAAACGAAGTAGAAGAAATTATAGATGCTCATTCTGCAACTATGAATGCAAGTCAATCAGCCAGAACGGTAAATGCAAATGCTACATTAAATCCTGAATTTAATGTAGAGCCTGTTACTTATGCGGGTCACAACTTAAGGAATGAGGTATTTAAAATGGATGCTGTAGCCCCATCTGAATGTGCACCCACAGCGTTTAACCAGGAGATCAATAAAATCATTCAGCCATTCTTTTCAGATCCTCTGGCTCTAACTTACTTCTCCCTGTACCTTGACCTCAACTTCTATATGTCTTATTTTGACACTTCTGAACAGTACTATGGAGATGAAGGCCAATACACCAATTTTGTAAAGAAGAGAATTCGTGACCTGGAGAAGTTCTGGGGAATGCAAGGCGAAATTAGAGTAAACGGGCAACATACTGCCAGCTTGAACGATCGTGAAAAACTGGCCGATCTATACATGATTGTTGGCGCTAACTTTGAAACAAGAGAGGATGCTTACGCAATAGCAGATCAACTTCTGGCTATTAATGAAGCTTCACCTGTTCTTCCTGAAAATCCATATTTTGCTATGGACGGATTTGCCACAACAGGAAACCTTATCGTGATTGGAGATGGGATAACTTCAGTTCTTGCTAATACAGGTATTGCAGAAGACATTGTATGGACCGGAATTCTTGCACATGAATGGGCTCACCAGGTCCAGTTTGATAATTTTTCTGAATGGTACCCTAACGGTGCAGACGAAGATCCGGCAGCCGCAACCCGCCTCACCGAACTTGAAGCCGACTTTTTAGCTGCTTACTATATGACACATAAAAGAGGGGCTACTTATAACTGGAAGAGAGTTGAGCAGTTCTTTGAATTGTTCTTCAACATTGGAGACTGTAGCTTTGCCAGTAGCGGGCACCACGGTACGCCACTTCAAAGAATGGAAGCCGCACGTTTAGGATATGAGCTTGCTCAAAGTGCACAAAAGCAAGGGCATATCCTGTCTCAACAGGAGGCTCATGAAGCTTTTATGGCCGAATTTGGTAATATCTTTTAATAAGAAGAAAAACCTTTTGACCTAATTCAAAAGAGGCTGTCTTTGTAAGACAGCCTCTTTTTTGTTTTATTATACTCAATAGAAATATTATTGAGAAATGGGATTCCTTCTATAAGATTTCGAGGCTTCCCTTTCCTTCCCTAATTACTTCGGGTTCGGGGGTAGTGAGATCAATTACTGTAGAGGGTATGTTATCTCCGTAACCGCCATCTACTACTATTTCTACATGTTTATTCCATTTTTCAAGAATGAGTTCAGGGTCTGTAGTGTACTCCAGCACCTCGTCTTCATCACGAATGGAAGTAGACACAATTGGGTTACCGAGACCCCCCACAAGAGCTCTACAGATGTTATTATCGGGGATACGGATACCTACAGTCTTCTTCTTTCTAAAGACCGAGGGTAAATTATTATTTCCCGGTAGAATAAAAGTGTATGGCCCGGGCAGGTTTCTCTTGAGTATTTTAAAGGTTTGATTATCTATTTGTCTCACATAATCAGAAAGGTTGCTCAAATTTTCACAGATAAAAGAAAAATTGGCCTTTTCAAGTTTTACTCCCCTAAGTTGGGCTATGCGTTCAAGGGCTGCATTATTGGTAATATCACATCCCAAACCGTACACCGTATCTGTAGGATAAATGATTAAAGCACCGTCTCTTAAAGCTTCTACTACTCTCTTTACTTCTTTTGGATTGGGGTTCTCTTCGTAGATCCTGATTAATTCTGCCATAGTTCTTTTGATTTAAATACTTCAAAAATTACAAAAAATCAGCGCCTTTTAATAAGAGTATTAGAGAAATTTACTCATTTCTTTCTACCTCACTTTCAAGTTTGAGAACTTCATTCCCATTTTCCTGCTGAATATACAAAGCTTTATTTTCGGGGCTTCCTTTTCGGGTTACCTTTGTCCCTTTAATGGTGTGCGTAACTTCATGATCAAAAATATTCTTCACTTTTCCCTGAGCGGTTCCTTTACCCCACTTCCACTTTACTGCTGTACCTTCTCTTATCATTTTTTATTTAAAAGTAAGAACAAGAACACATCTAAACCAAAGAATAACAATTACTTAACCTTGATTGAGCAATTTAAGTTTGGCAAACTTTAGGAGTAGTTTTTTTATCCCCCCTGTTTCAAAGTCGATTTCTGCTTTTTTATCCTGGCCTGCACCTTCTATACTCAACACTTTTCCTTTACCAAAACGCATATGCTCTACTTCGTCACCCTCAATAAGTTTGATCACTTCTCCTGCAGAAGCCGTATCACCGGGGGAAGTTGCAGGTCGCAGTTTCCTCAGTTTCTGAAGTTGTTCTTCTGTAGGTTTATGTGATGGTGGCGGGGTGCCGCTTGAAGGTTTGGTTTGACGGAATTTACTTTTATCTACCTCCCCAAAAATGTCGGTATCAATAAGAGGTTTGTATTTATAATCGTCCTGCGGAATCATAAAATCCAGGTACTTATCATCTATTTCTTCAATGAACCTGCTGGGCTCGGCATCTACGAGTTTTCCCCAGCGGTACCTCGATTGGGTGTAAGTGAGAAAAGCTTTTTTCTCGGCCCTGGTAAGAGCAACATAGAAAAGCCGGCGTTCTTCTTCCAGTTCGCTACGGGTACTCATACTCATAGCCGAAGGGAATAGATCTTCTTCCATCCCTACAATGTATACAAACGGGAACTCCAGGCCTTTAGCCAAATGTATGGTCATGAGGGCAACACGATCATCATCGCCCGAGTCTTTATCCATATCGGTAGCCAGTGCAACATCTTCAAGGAATTCGGTAAGGGAACCGGTAACATCGGCCAGTTCTTTTTGTTCTTCAACAAAATCCCTTATCCCATTAAGCAATTCCTCGATATTCTCAATTTTCGAAATACCTTCGGGCGTACCATCTTTCTTTAATTCCTGTAACAGCCCCGTCTTTTTTGCAACAGTTTCAGCAATGGTGAAAGCATCGGCAGTTTCATTCATGATCTGGAAACTTTTGATCATGTTGATGAAATTCTCCAGCTTATTTTTGGTGCCTCTGTTGATCTTCAGGTCAATCCTGTCCAGGTTTTCAATGATCTCATAGATCGATCTTTTGTAGTGATTGGCAGCAATGGTAAGCCTGTCTATAGTTGTTTGCCCAATTCCCCTTGCCGGGTAATTGATCACCCGTTTTAGCGCTTCCTCATCTTTAGGATTGATCACCAGTCTGAGATAGGACAGCACATCTTTAATTTCTTTACGCTGGTAAAAAGAGAGTCCGCCATAAATACGGTAAGGAATATCCTTTTTCCGAAGGGCATCTTCCATGGCCCGGCTTTGTGCGTTTGTTCGGTAAAGAATAGCGAAATCACCATTTTTCATTTGGTGCTCCATCCGGTTCTCAAAAATAGATCCTGCCACAAACCTTCCTTCTTCCCCATCGGTGAGCAGGCGGTTTACAACGATCCTTGGCCCATCTTCATTAGCCGTCCACACCACTTTTTCCAGTCGGGTCTTGTTTTTTTCAATGATGGAGTTGGCTGCTTCAACTATGTTCTTGGAAGAACGGTAATTCTGTTCCAGACGGTACATTTGTACATTGTCATAATCCTTCTGAAAGTTGAGAATATTGTTGATGTTTGCGCCACGGAAGGCATAGATACTTTGCGCATCATCACCCACCACACATATATTCTGAAATTTATCTGAAAGTGCTTTAACAATAAGGTACTGGGAGTGGTTGGTATCCTGGTACTCGTCTACCAGAATATACCTGAAGCGATTCTGGTACTTCTGAAGCACCTCGGGGAAACGATTGAGCAGCTCATTTGTTTTAAGCAACAAGTCATCAAAGTCCATCGCTCCTGCCTTAAAGCAGCGGTCTACATATTCCCTGTAAATTTCACCCAGCCTTGGTTTTTTCGACATGGCATCGGCTTCCATCAATTCAGGATTTTGAAAATAAGCCTTTACGGTAATGAGACTGTTCTTATATGACGAGATACGGGAATAGACCTGCTTGTACTTGTACACATCTTTATCAAGCCCCATCTCCTTAATAATAGCCGATATAAGACGTTGGGAATCCTGAGTGTCATAAATTGTAAAATTGGAAGGGTACCCCAGTTTATCGGCCTCAAACCTAAGCATCTTGGCAAAGATGGAGTGAAAAGTACCCATCCAGAGATTTTTGGCCTCACTGTTCCCTACAATTTTTGCAATTCGGGTTTTCATTTCCCGCGCTGCCTTGTTGGTAAAAGTTAATGAAAGGATATTGAAGGCATCAACTCCTTTACTCATAAGATAAGCAATTCGGTATGTAAGTACCCGCGTCTTCCCAGACCCCGCACCTGCAATAACAATCATAGCTCCATCCTTCTGTAATACAGGAGCTCGCTGGGCATCATTTAATTCGGCTAAATAAGATTCCAATAGTAACTTCTTTTAAGGGGTGAAAATAGCTAAAATGAAGCAAAATAAGAACCCTCCTACTATATCTTTTTGGCTTTTACTGAAGGCTCCCAAAAAGTATTTTACGAATATTTTAAAACAATATATTTTGGAGGAGCATCTATATAAACTAACTTTTATTTTTATTAGAGATTAAAGCGGTTTGTATGGATAATATTTTCGAATTTCTGGGAAATATCTCCTGGTGGATGTGGCTCCTCATTTTTGTTGTGCTGGTAGTAATTTATGACGTTTTCATAAATAAGAAGCATATCATTCTCCATAATTTTCCATTGGTAGGACATTTCAGGTACATGCTCGAAAGTATTGGCCCCGAATTGCGGCAGTACATTGTGGCGGGGAACAGGGAAGAACTCCCATTTAACCGCATAGAGCGCGGCTGGGTTTATGCATCTTCCAAAAATGTCAATAATTACGAAGGTTTTGGGACAGATCAGGACATCAATGAAGTGAATTACATCTTTATCAACAATGCTGTAATTCCTTACTACATGCCACATAAGCACGTTAACCGGGAAGACCCTTATTTTGTGGCTTGTGCAAAAGTAATGGGTGAGTTTCACAAACGACGTCGACCATTTCGGCCTGCATCGGTAATTAACGTCTCGGCAATGAGCTTTGGCTCCCTTTCTGCCAAAGCAATAGAATCTTTGAATCTTGGGTGCAAAAAAGCCTACGCTTATCACAACACCGGCGAAGGAGGTTTGTCTCCTTACCACAAAAAAGGGGCAGATATCGTTTTCCAGGTAGGAACAGGATATTTTGGAATTCGAAATGAAGACGGCGGTTTTTCGATGGAAAAACTAGTAAAGCTTGTTAAAGAATATCCCAGTATAAGAGCTATAGAAATCAAACTCTCCCAGGGTGCCAAACCCGGGAAAGGAGGAGTGCTGCCCGCATCCAAAATAACGAAGGAGATATCCGAAATTAGGCACGTGCCCATGGGCAAAGACGTGCTATCTCCACCTGCGCACAGCACTTTTAGCAACATGCAGGAGCTGGTAGACTGGATAGAAGAAATTGCGGAAGAAACAGGCTTGCCGGTGGGAATAAAAGCCGCTATTGGGAAACTCGATGAATGGCGGGAGCTGGCGAGTATCATGGCCGAAACCAACCGCGGACCCGACTTTATTTCCATTGATGGCGGTGAGGGCGGAACCGGGGCGGCCCCTCCAAGTTTTGCCGATCATGTGGCCCTGCCCTGGATTTACGGGTTTACCGATGTTTATAAGATCTTCCAGGCAAGAGATCTCGCCAATCACATTGTATTTATTGGCAGTGGTAAACTCGGTTTTCCTGCTAAAGCGGCCATGGCTTTTGCAATGGGCGTAGATTGTATTAATGTTGCCCGCGAAGCCATGCTAAGCGTGGGCTGTATACAGGCCCAATCCTGCCATACCAACACCTGCCCAACCGGTGTGGCAACACAAAACCGCTGGCTACAGGCCGGAATCAATGTAAAAGACAAATCGGAAAGGGTGAATTATTATTTCAACAATTTCAGGAAGGAACTTCTGGAGATCACCCATGCCTGCGGATACGAACACCCCTGCCAGTTCACGATGGATGATGTAGAAATTAACCTGGGAGACCGGTTCATTGCCAAGACCCTGGCGGAAACTTTCATGTACAACAAGACAAAAGTTCCATTTGATTCTGTTGCTACTTTGGCAGGATGTCCTAACTTAGGGGGCTCGTACAGAAAAGGTAAAGAAACCGATGTGAAAGAGGTAGAAACTGAAGACACCTCGGTAGCCGATCAATAGTTGACCAATGACAGAAGATTCCATTTTAGAGCTGCTGTTCTACATTTTACCGGCAGTGGTTGTGGGCGTGATTGCCTTCTATTTTTTTAACCTGCACACCCGCAATGAAGAGCGGCGGCGGCGGTATTTACTTCACAAAGAATCACAAAAACAGGCGCTGCCTTTACGGCTACAGGCCTATGAAAGGATGGCCCTTTTCCTGGAACGCATCGCCCCGGGAAATCTTCTTGTAAGGATCAAACCTGCAGGAGATGATAAAGAAGCTTATTTAACGCTTCTCATAAAAGCTATTGAACAGGAATTTGAGCACAACCTGGCGCAACAAATTTATATTTCTGACGAATGCTGGAACGTTATCAAAGCGTCTAAAAATGCAACGATAAACAACCTCAGAAAAGTTGCAGGCCGGGAAGAGGTCACCACCGCAAATGAACTGCGGCAGCAAGTTGTGAATTCACTTATCGATCAACAGCCACCTAGCGAAACCGGCCTGGCTTACATCAAAAATGAAGTAAAGAACCTGTGGTAATCACCTGCAGATTTTCATTTTAAAAATAAAAGCCTAACATTGCCGTTCAAAACCCAAGCGCCCCGACTAAACATTCTATAAATTCTGAATTATTTTCTTCGGACACAAAAAATATGATCAACAAATACTTCTATTCCGCCATTTGCCTGATTACCTTATTGACTTCAGCCTGTAAAAACGAAACACAAGAGTCTGCAGTTGCAGATAATGAGGTTGTAAAAAACTATGCTGAAGAAGCAAAACCTGAAGTTCAACAAGAACCCTGGTCTCAGCAGCAACTTCTGGAACCTTCAGAGCTCGTGCAACTCCTCGATAATTCCGAAGATAGCCTTGTCATTTTTAGCCTTGGTGCCGGTGGAATAATTCCCGGGTCTAAAGACACAGGACCTTCCGGAGAAAAAGAAAGCCTCAACAACCTGAGGCAGGAACTGGAAAAACTGCCAAAAGACAGCAATATTCTTATCTACTGTGGTTGTTGCCCTTTTAATATTTGTCCCAATGTTCGGCCTGCATTTGCACTGCTCAACGAAATGGATTTCACCAATCATCAACTGCTCAACCTGCGTGAGAATATAAAAGTAGACTGGATAGACAAAGGCTACCCGGTAGGAAATTAACTATTTAAGCTCAGCCAGCAAATGGTCAAGGTGCAACGCCCTGGTGTACATTTCTAGAGAGCCGTCTTTTGTGTGCGGCCACTGCTCCTTAGGGCGATCGTAATAAAGTTCTACGCCGTTACCATCGGGATCATTGAGGTACAGAGCTTCAGACACGCCGTGATCGGCCGCCCCCGTTAAAGGATATTCGGCATCAAGAAGCCTTTGCAGTACCTGTGCCAGCTCTTTTCTATGCTCATAAACTATAGCCGTATGATACAGGCCCACTCCCCTTTTTGAGGCTTGGGGTGCAGCTTTACTGTGCCAGGTATTGAGGCCAATATGGTGATGGTAACCGCCAGCCGACAAAAATGCGGCTGCATCGCCCATACGTTGCGTCACTTCAAAACCCAACAGCCCGTTATAAAATAACAGAGACCGTTCAAGATCTGAAACCTTGAGATGAACGTGACCTATTCGTGTTGAAGCAGGTACCTTATAATCTTCATTATTTGCCATCCTTTTTCATTTTTCTACATCCGAATAAAATATATTCTATTCTTCGTCCCGTTCCATACTTCATCTTATATGCTTGCATGAATATTTTCTGAATTCAAGATAAGATACGAAAGCCAGTAATAACGTTTTTCTAAAAGAATCATAAAACGCTCACCTCTCAAAAAAGGCAAATAAATGAAACGTTTCTGAAACAATATTTTATCACACCTGCTCTTCCTCTTTTAACCTGAAGAACAGCTGAGACACGGGAATGAACAGGAGTCCGGCGAAAAGGAACAGCAGAAAAGATATTTTAAGGTTAAAAAGATGGGCAATGTAGCCAACCAGGGGCGGACCTAACAGCATCCCAACAATTCCATAAGTAGTGATGATTGAAATAGCCATTCCTGCCGAATATTTTTTAGAAGTACCTGCCAGGCTAAAGATCATAGGGATAATAGCCGCAACCCCAATACCAACAAGGCTGAAGCCTACAAGTGCCGGCCAAAAACTCGGCCACAGGATCATTAATAAGACGCCCGAAGAAATGAGGGAAGAGCTTACCACAAACATTCGGGCCATTCCTAATTTCTCGATAAGCCTGTCAGAAAAGAACCTTGAAAGCGCCATAAAGGTCATGAAAATAAGATAGCCTAGTGTAAACACCTCCTCTTTAACAACTTCTCTAAAGTACACGCCGCTCCAGTCAAACATACCACCTTCGCACAGCGATGCAAAAAAAATAAGTAACCCAAGGTAAAGAATGAATTTATCGGGTTTACCAAGCCTTAATTTATTACCGCCCGTGGCACGATCTTTCCGCAGTAAAAAGGAATAAGAACATAAACCGAGTAAGATTCCAAGGCTTGCAACCATCCAAAAATGGATCTGCATAGAGATATTCAATTTAATAAGCAAGGTAGAAAAAAGCACACCTACCAGTCCGCCTGTACTCCAAAGGCCGTGAAAGGAGCCCAAAATCTTACGCGGAAATAATTTTTGAAGCGTGAGAGACTGCGTATTCATGGAGATATTGAGTATTCGCATGCTAAAGGCAAAAACACTAATCCCTGCTACCAAAAAAACCATATTTGACGCACTTCCTATAAGCACCAGCCCAAGAGTAAAAAAGAAATAAGCCGCAATTAAAGGATTTCGACTGTCAAATTTTGACACCAGCCATCCTGAAATTGGCAGACCAATTAGAGAACTCACCGGCATGGACAGCAGGAGATTCCCCAGTTGTGCCTCGTTTAGATCAAAATGGGTTTTGATGGTGGGAATACGGGATGCCCATGTAGAAAAAGCAAAACCCGACATAAAGAAGAAAGTGCTAAGAGCAATGCGTTGCTTTTTCCGGGATTCCATACCTCTTAAAAAAGGCAAAGATGGCAGGAATTTTTGAATACTGAAAGTCTTGAACTCTTAGTTTTTTAGAATAAAATGCTTAACATTCCTTAGGTATAGATTAACAAGAGCTTAACTCTACTCCCATGCGATCGTATTGCCAAAATCCATTTTTCTTTGGAAATTGTAGCAAAACTACATTATGATTTCTATCCAGGTTGAACATAACATTATTTACACCGTCGCAGAAGAAAAGCTCACCAATGAAGATTACGACAGGCTTATCCCACTGCTACAGGAGAAAGTAAAAAGTTTTGGCACCATAAGATGGTACTTTGAAATGAAAGAATTTGAGGGCTGGAACCTAAGTGCCATGTGGCGCGATATTAAATTCGACTTCAAAAATAAAGAAAACCTGGAACGTATTGCCATGGTGGGAAATAAGGATTGGGAGAAAGAACTTACGCAACTTATGAAACCCTTTACCGGAGCCACGATCAAGTATTTTGATTTAACCGAAAAAGACGAAGCTAAAAATTGGATCAAGAAAATAGAAATATAAACACCGGCGACTCCTATAATGCATGGGCAGCCTCTTACGATGATATAGAGAACAGAACCCGTGACCTCGAAGCCCAGGTGCTGAGGGACACCTTATTGAACCCCCATTACGGAAATATCCTGGAGCTGGGTTGCGGCACAGGAAAAAACACCGAATGGCTCTCGCAAAAAACCGATTTTGTTACCGCTATTGATATTTCTTCCAAAATGATGGCCATAGCGCAGGAAAAGACACATACTGAAAATGTTAGCTTCATTGAAGCAGATATTACTGAAGAGTGGCCTGTAAAGCCGGGTTGGGCTAATCTTGTTACCTGTAGCCTCGTGCTTGAACATATCCAGGACCTAAGCTTTATCTTTGCTGAAGGAGCACGCAGCCTGAAGAGAAATGGAAAGTTCTATATCTGTGAACTTCATCCAGGAAGACAGTATGCAGGCAGCAGAGTAAAGTTTGAAACCCAAAGCGGCTACCAAACGCCCCCTGCCTTTACTCATCATCTTTCAGATTTTCTAGACATGGCCAAAGAACACAAGTTTGAACTCTTAGACCTCAACGAACATTTTGATAATAATGACAGGTCTAAAGTGCCAAGGCTATTATCTCTGGTTTTTGAAAGTGGTGTCTAGATCTAAATTGTAATCCCTGCTCAAAATACTTTCAAAGAACCGGAAGGTGTCTTTAGCCTTTTCTACAGCCATTTTTTCTTCGGAAGGGGTAAAAGGGTATTTTTCTAGCTCTTCCTTAAATTCCTTCCAGGCCAGCATGTTATTTTTATCGCCATTAAAGAAGTAATGATGCCTAATCTCATCTAAAGCAGCACATTTTTGAAGGTTTTTTGCTAAAACCATCCCACCCAGGGCCGATCCTTCAACGACGTAGGCCGCTCCCAGGGCTTCGGCTTTAGAATGACATTCAAAAATGCCATTTTTGGAAGGTATTTCACTTGTTAAGCCCAGCTGTTGCAAATCCTGTTTTACCTGCTGGTGTTTCTTGCCTTCATAGTATGGCAAATACTTCTGTATTTCAATTTCAGTTTCACGATACGCCAGGTAATTCTGCAGCAACAGGAGTTTATAGGTGGTGAGGTCAATACTGTGGTTCATGATTTTTTGGGCCAGGTTCTTATCTTCTATTTGTTCGTGCAGTTCGCGGGTTTCCTCCTTAAGCTTTTCTATTATTTTCATCCCTACTGGCTTTAAAATCTCTAATGGCATTCTTGATCTTGCTGATGTTCTCCTTCTGTTCACGGTTATCGGACTTAAGGTTGTCTAGATAATCATTGATTTGATTAATAGCAACTTTGTTCTCCCTAAGCCGCTCTCTAATATTCTCATTTTCACTCATGCGAAATATCACTTTTTTAAGCAGAGGTTTTAGCTTCTCTTCCAGGTTATTCATGTGCTTTTTCAAAATGAACCCAGTAGCCCCGGCCAAAATAGTGTTGGCTGCCAGTTCCTCATTATGCACCGTTCCGGTAAGGAAAATAAAAGGCAGTTTTGCATCTTTTTGCTGTACCAGCTGCATTACCTCCAGCCCCGTGCAGGTAGGAAGATTATAATCGGAAATTACAACATCAGGAATAAAATTGATAAGCTTGTTCCTGCAGGAAGAAAGATCTTCAACTACCTCAACATGCGGTTCTTCTATAAGTTTTTTTATAGTGCGCAGGGTTATTAAGACATCAGCTTCATTATCCTCCACCAGTAATATTCTCAACGGGATCTTTATCATTGGTTATGCTCCTACTTTTGGGGTTCAAGATAAAAATAAAATAAAGAACCTTCTCCCGGTTCACTTTCTACCCAAATCTCGCCGTGATGTTTTTCTATAATTCTTTTCACAATAGCAAGGCCTATGCCGGTACCTTTAAACCTGCTGCTCACACCGCGTTGAAAAGTTTCAAATATTTTTTCTCTCATTTCCGGGTCTACACCTATTCCATTATCTTTTACATAAAAAGTATGGTGTTCATTTATTCTGGTTGTACCTACTTCTATAACAGGCGCTTCTTTTTCTGAAGAATATTTTAAAGCGTTGTTGAGCAGGTTAGACCACAACTGGAACAGCATTCTACGGTTACCCCACATAGACGGAAGATCTTCCTGAATCTCTATGCGTGCCGAAGGGAAATTTGCCGAAAGATTGAAAAGTCCGAATATTTCTTTTAGCATTGCGGTGGTATCTACCTCATGCTTCTCTACCCTCTCAATATGCCCCAGCCTGGAATACTCCAGGATATCGTCAATAAGATCGTTCATTTTTTGGGTAAGGCCGGTGCTCATTTCCAGGTATTTAAGACCTTCACTTCCAAGGGGCTTACTAAAATCTTCCCTAAGAATTTTGAGAAAGCCTTCCATACCTCTTACCGGTGCCCGTAGATCATGTGAAAGCCCGTAGCTAAAAAGTTCCAGCTCCCTGTTGGCTTCTACGAGCTTATCGTTTAGTGCTTCAATTTCCCTGCGCTGGCGGGTGAGCAGCACGTGGCTAATATTTTCCCTTAAAGCCCTGGCCGTGTTACGGTCCAGCTCATGCCATGGTTCAGAAAAGCCGGTGAGTTTTTCACTCCACTTTTCAAAAGATTTACGCGGACTAAGTCTTTGTTCCTTTTCGTTATAAAACACCTTATTCTGCGGATTCCCTCCCCATGTCACCACCTGCAACACTTCTGGTTTGAACCATAAGATATATTTGTTATCAGAAATTTTTAAACTAAAAAGCCCCGAAGCTTTCTCTTTGTAACTTTCGGCTTCAGGAAATAGTGCTGAAAGGTTACGGGTCCAAAAAAGGCTTTTTGACTGCTTTTTTATAAAGTTATTGAGCAGGCTGTCCAGTTGGTCTTTACCAGGCGTTTGCCCATTTAGTTCCCATTCATTAATGTAAAAAATGGCACCACCCCCACAATTTAGGAGTTCTACAAATTGTACGGTATCCCTGCTTAGTGCTTCAGCAAAATTGTCATGATTTCTCATTTGAGCCACCAGCTGACGGCGGATACTCTCGGTATGCTCAGAATGATTTAAAAGGCTGCTGGTTTCGTGCAGCGTAATTTCGGTAGAGAGCATTTGGGCCAGGAAACGACAACTCTCACGCTGATAAAAATCCAGGTGCTTCTCTGTTTGGTGATGGCAGGCAATAAGACCCCACAATTTTCCCTTTACCACAATCGCTGCCGAAAGTGATGCCCCCACGCCCATATTTTTCAAATATTCAATGTGAATAGGAGAAACGGCCCTAAGCGAAGATCTTGAAATATCAAGAGGTTTCCCGGTAATGGGTGAAATTTCGGGCTTTAGAGGCACGGGCGTATAATGTACATTAGCAATGATCCTTACCCGGTGTTTAAGAAACATTTTGCGGGACTGCTGCGGAATATCGGTAGCCGGATACCGCAGCCCCAGCCACGATTCCATATCGTCATTTTTTGTTTCGGCAATCACTTCGCCATTCCACTCCTCATCAAAGCGGTAGATCATCACCCTGTCATAGCCAAACATTTTGCGGGTGAGTTTGGCTGCTTCCGAAGAAAGCTCCTCCAGAGACCGTGCCGCCTGGAACTTGTTCAGGATGCCCGTTAACTGCTTCTGAAAAAAAAATGGATCCCGCACCTCTGCAAGTGGCTCAAAATCGAGCACCAGGCTCTCTTCTGAAATATGAGCAAGCACAAGGAATTTTTTTCGGTTTATTTCCACTTCCTGCGGAAGACTGTCTTCATCAAAATCAGGTGCCAAAAATGGCTTTTTCAGAAGGTAAGACAGCGGTTTCCCCAGCAGCTCATCTACAGGAATTCCGAAGTATTCCGAAGCATTTTCGCCGGCCTGGGTAATATTTAAATTTGTGCGATCACAAACTACCAGCACGCCATGCGCCTGAGATTTTCCAATGATGTGGATAGGTTCTTTGGCACAGTTCTCCAAATCAACCTGAATGGGGTATTTTAAAGACGATGAATCCATATAATTAAGCCTGAAGCTTGAAGTAGAAGGTACTTCCCACCCCTTCTTGCGAGTCTACCCAAATGGTACCATTGTGTAAATGAACTATTTTCTCTACGTGTGCCAGCCCCACACCTGTACCATCATTGCTGTCGTGTTTCTTGACACGGTTGAATATTGTAAAAATTTTATCCTGGTCTTCTTTTGCAATTCCTACGCCATTATCTACAACAGTAAAGGTCCAGAAATCGCCTTCTCTATAAGCCGAGATACGCACCTCTGGGTTTCTTTCTTTCGGGGTATATTTGATGGCGTTACTAATAAGATTTTGAAAAAGCAGTCTTAGCTCTACTTCATAGCCTTCCAGGCGCGGTAAATCTCCAACATGGATCTTTGCCTTTGTGTCTTTTATCCTTTTGCCTAAATCATATTTCACCACCTCTACCAGCTCACGGGTGTTTACGAGTTTTTTAAC
>Ga0098067_1000513_pt1 | contig 14473 bp, 13 predicted proteins | sample 26_taG_FD_92578 | JGI IMG/M metagenome (GOLD analysis project Ga0098067, IMG submission 92578) | Marine viral communities from Cariaco Basin, Caribbean Sea - 26_WHOI_OMZ | ecosystem: Environmental > Aquatic > Marine > Oceanic | place: Caribbean Sea: Cariaco Basin | collected 2014-11-09
CGGCACGGATTACAAATCCGCGCCAACTTCCGAAGCTTCGGAAATTCCCTCGTTAGGTTACGAATGAACGCCGTTGGGGCAGACCTTCAAGGTTTTCAAAACCTTGAAGGTCTCATCTAAAGGGTTTAGTATAATTCTTCAACAGACTTCCCTTTTTACGAATCCCGGAAATGATAGATTGATTAAAAATTAAATTCATTTAATTTGAACCTTTCTAAAGTGATCCATGAAAATAAAGAACCTCGCCGGCGTTCCCTTTGAAAATGTCCTTTCCTGCTTTCTTTCTGCTTTTGAAGGTTATTTTATAAAACTGCCCGAAGATCCTAACTACTGGTGGGAGCGATTCACCATTGCCCGTGTAAACTGGGAGCTCTCCTTTGGAATGTTTGATAAAGATGAGCTGGTGGGCTATATTATAAATTGTGTGGATCAACACCGGGAGTCACTTACAGCATATAACACCGGCACAGGAGTGCTACCTGATTACCGCGGAAGGGCATTCGTGGATCAACTTTATGAACACGCTATTCCTGTTTTAAAGGCTCACGGAGTCGAAAAATGTCTGCTGGAAGTGATCTGTGAGAATGAAAGAGCTTTAAAAGTGTATAACCGCATAGGCTTCGAGATTACCCGACAACTCCGCAGCTTTACCGGATCTCTTCCTGAAACTTCTTCGGGAATTACCCTTCAAAAATGTCATTTTTCGCAGGTAATTCAGAGTGGGCTTTATGAGGAAGCACTTTATTCCTGGGACAATACGGCCAAAGCTGTAGAATTGATGCAAAACCGGGTTCAAACCTGGTGTTTAGGAGATCCTGACTCTCCTGAAGCTTACCTGGTGATCGATAATGCCGGGAATATCATTCAATTATTCTCAAAAAGCGATAAATACCCCGAGCTTCTGACTGCTGCAGGCCCGTTAGCAAAAGAAGTTATGCTGAAAAATGTAAGTGCCGGAAGAGAGAGCCTGATAAATACCCTTCAAAAATGGCATCTTTCGAATCCCGTAAACCAGTACGAGATGGAGATGGAAATCTCTTCCTTCTGAGCTAATATTGGGACTTCAGGAAATTTTTTTAACTTCAGCACTAACACCTTTTAATTATAAACTTAAAAGTGATGCAGACTGCTTATCCTCCAAATATATTACCCAGTGATGGGAAAAGTTACTACTTCGGAAAAATACTGAACGACAGTGAAGAGCAGCGTTTTTTCAATAATTTGCTGGATGAGGTGGCGTGGCAGCATGATGAGGTCATGATCTTTGGGAAGAAAATTGTTACCGCCCGAAAGACTGCCTGGTATGGCGACCGTGAATTTGAATACACCTATTCAAAAATGACAAAAAAAGCAAAGCTTTGGATCCCGGAGTTATTAGAATTGCGGAAAAGGGTAGAGGAGGTGACGGGCCTGGAGTTCAATTCGTGCCTGCTCAATCTCTACCACAGCGGGGAAGAGGGAATGTCATGGCACAGTGATGCAGAAGCAGAATTGGGCAAGCAGCCGGCAATAGCTTCTGTAAGCCTTGGAGTTGAACGTAGATTTGTTTTTAAGCACAAAACTTCAGCCGAAAAAATAGAACTTCAGCTTGAACCGGGCAGCCTTCTGCTTATGACCGGAGATACTCAGAAAAACTGGTTGCACAGCCTTCCGAAGTCAAAAAGAATTAAGGAGCCAAGGATCAATCTGACTTTCAGAAATATTAAAAAATCGAAAATCCGGTGAGGGTAGTGAGGCGTTCGAGGGAGGCCATTCCCAACGCCGAATTGCCTTTTGGGTTCAACGGCGGACTCCATACGGCCACTGCAAACCTGTCGGGGTGAACAGCAACTATGCCACCGCCCACGCCACTTTTTCCCGGTAGGCCCACTTCAAAACTAAATTCACCGGCTTCATCGTAAAATCCGCAGGTTTGCATGAGCGCATTCACACGTTTTACCTGGCGGCCGGTGAGAAACTCTCTTTCAGAACCTATGGTTGTGCCGTTATTTGCGAAAATAATAAAAGCATTAGCCAGTTCCTGGCAAGACATGGCGATAGAGCACTGGTGAAAATAGAAATCGAGCACGTCTTCTACATCGTTCTCAATATTCCCGAAAGATTTTAGGTAGTTAACCATGGCGTAATTGCGGTAACCTTTAGACTGCTCGGAGGCGGCAACCACGGGATCAAAATCAATTTCGGGGTTTCCGGTTATTTCATGAAGAAAGGTGAGGAGTGCAGCCTTGGCATTGCTAAAGGAAGACACCAGTACATCGGCTACTACAAGCGCTCCCGCGTTAATAAAGGGATTCCGGGGAATACCCGAATCGTTCTCGAGCTGCGAAAGAGAATTGAAGGGATCTCCCGAAGGTTCAACGCCCACCCGGTTCCACAGCTTATCTCCCATTACTTTCATGGCAAGGGAGAGGGTGAAAACCTTGGAAATTGACTGGATAGAAAAGCGTTCCTGGCTGTCGCCAAAGCAATAGTTACTTCCGTCAAGATCATAAAGGTGCATGCCAAATTTGTTCGATGGCACCTTGGCCAGCTCGGGAATGTAAGATGCCACTTTGCCCGACCGTGGCTGGTCTATAAATTCCTGGTTGATCTGGTTGAGGATCTTTTGGTAATCTACGCTAGTTGAGGTCATTCAGCACGGTTTCCGGTTCTACTTCAAAGGGTTCTTTATCGGCTTCAAAAATTCGGGCGGTAAGTGTTCCTTTCAGTTTAATGTCTTTTCCTTTCACTTCCAGCCAGCTCCCTTCGCGAAGGCCTATTACCGGTGGTGTATTGTGACGGTGAAATTCCATAATACGTGTTTCGCGGGTTTCACCTTTGTGGGTTGATTTAGGATCGGGATCCAGGTAGTGCGGATTGATATTGAAAGGCACCAGCCCAAGGGTATTAAAGGATGGCGGGTACACAATAGGCATATCATTGGTGGTTTTCATCGTGAGCCCGGCGATATTAGTCCCGGCACTGGTACCCAGGTAAGGTTGCCCCTGGTTTACAGCTTCCTTAAGCACCGCAAGCAAATCGTGCCTGTAGAGCTGTTGTACAAGGAGAAAGGTATTTCCTCCACCAGTAAAAAATCCGTCAGCCTGTTTCACAGCCTCTTGCGGAGAATCAAATTCGTGGATCCCTTTAATCTCAAGGCCTGCTTTTTCAAAAGCTTTTTGTGCAGTTGCAGTGTAATCTTCATGAGAGATTCCGCCGGGGCGGGCATAGGGAATAAACAGGATGTTGCTGCAGTCTCTAAAATGGCTTTTTAAGAGGGGCAGTAAATATTCAAGATATTCCTGGTTGTGCAGGGTAGAAGTACTGGCAAGAATAAGATTTTTCATGCGGCTTGTTTAGTAATTGATGTAAAATTAAAAAATATGACACAGGGAGATTCTAAAATTTGGCCAATTCTGAAGAGAAAGCAGGTTAAGATGGTAAATAAAATGGCTTGAACAAGGCTTCAGAGGCTAATGAATATATATTTCGGGTTGAAGGATATTTAACGAAAGTTTAGTCGGGAATTAAATTTTTATAAAGAATAGATTTTGTTCCTTTAAGAAAATCAGCATTATGAAATCTTTATTATTCTGTATTATTTTCTTTATTTCCTTCACAGTTTTGTCTCAGGACAGAGTGCAGATCAATGGTAGTGTAACCCCCCCGGTAGGGGAGACGCCCCAGGGTATTACCGTAGTTAACCGCACGGCCAAAAGTGCCACGGTGGTAAATGATCGGGGGAATTTTACCATAAGAGTGATGGCCGGAGATACCTTGCAGTTCTCGGCACTTCAATTTCAGGATTTTTCAGTAGTGGTAGATGAAGGCGTTGTAGAGAACCGGCAGCTCAACGTTTTTATTTCTGAAGCAGTTACCGAACTACCGGAAGTTGTAGTGAACCCTTATGACCTTTCAGGAAATGTAGAGGTAGATGTAAAGATCATTCCTGTAGTATCAACCGATCTCCCTACAAAATCGGCTGCAGAAATTAATCCGTACAACCATACTTTTCGACCCGATTCGCTGGTTTCTCCCCCCAATGCAGCTATGCGAAGTGGGATGATTTACAGCGGGATGAATTTTGCTAACATCTTCAGGAATATTTTCACCTCTCGTGATGTTACCACAACGGTGGGCGGTGATGACGACCTTGATGAGCAAATTCTTCAACTTCATGATGATGAATTTTTCCAGGACCAGCTCAATATCCCGGAAGAAGATATATCAGATTTCATTTATTTTGCTGCAGATAATGGCCTTACGGAAGAAATGCTCCAACCAAAGAACGAGATGATGTTAATTGAGTTTCTTGTGGCGCAAAGCCAGAAATACAAACTACGGCAGGCGAATTCTCCTTCTGAAGATTAAGAGTTAAGAAAAAACACCCGGTAAAATTGAGATTTTTGAGAGGTGAGTTTTAATATTTTTCTTTAATTATTACGCATTTGATGTAATTATGCCTGAATTTGGTCGTTATTCATAATATGAAGCATATCTACATTTTTATTTTGCTTTTCACCTCGTTTACGGCTGCTGCTCAATCTATAGGGGAAGTCGAAATTAAGGGAAGCATAAAAGTACCTGCGGAAGCTGAGGCGCAGGGAATTTCGATCTACAACAAAACCACCGGGAAAGGTAGTGTTTCTAACAGGAATGGAGATTTTACTATTAGTGCGGGCTTAAATGATTCTCTTTACATTTCGGCTGTACAATATAGAGATCTTCTGGTGGTAGTTGATAAGAATATGGTAAGTACGCAAATTTTGCAGGTAGAGATTACCGAAGATATCAATGAGCTGGCAGAAGTAGTAATAAAGCCTCATAACCTCACCGGAAACCTTGCAGCAGATCTTAAGAACATCCCCGTTTTAGAACTAGACCTTCCCACCTGGTCTGCCGCGGAAATCATGGGTATGGATTACTCCTTTTCACCCGATGTACAGACAGGTGTTACAAATCCGGGAATGTCGGCAAATATGGAATATGGTTTTCAACCAATAAAGATCATTGGCGGCCTTGTAGATCTTGTAGCTCCGGCTCCAAAAGACAGGTCTCAGGAAATACGAAGAGCAAGGGCAGGTTATGACCTGCTTGAGCGGGAGTTGCTGAACCGGTATGACCACGAATTTTTTCAGGAGGTCTTAAAGATCGATAAGGAAGAGATCCTGGCTTTTATTGCCTATCTGCACAAGAAAGGAGTATCTCACGCACTTTTAGAAAAAGAAAACGAGCTACAGCTTTTAGACCTTATGGTGCTGCAAAGCACAGAATTTATGAAGCGGTAAAGAAGGTGATGTCTAAAAAAGGATGAAGTTCTGACTTATTATTAAAAAAAAGAGATTCTAAAGTTCCATTGAGCTTCCTTAAAAGACGAAAAGCTCTTCCTGAAGTAGACGATCGGAGTTAGAATTTAAGGTCTTAAAAGCTTTCTGATTTAAACATTTTCCACACCAGTATAACTTTTAGTAGTAGTATATCTGGAAGACCTTCAGCAGGTGCTCAAAAATGACATTTTTGAGCACCTTTTGTGTTTAAAACTTTCCGCAGATTATAATATTCTTCGGAAGAATATTAGGTAAATTCGAGTTCGCGGGTTCTTAGCCTGGGGCTCTTCTTCTTGAACTTGCGCCCGTACCATAACAGGAAGCCTGTAACTGGCAGGCTGGCACAGATGAGGCTGGCAAAGAAAGCAATAATCTTTCCGGGTAGGCCTGCAATGGCGCCCACGTGAATGTCGTAATTCATCCTGAGTACTTTTTCTGAAAAACCTGCCTCTTCATAAACACCGTAAACACTTGGGGTTTCAATTTCCTCGAGGGTATTTTGGTCGTAAAAACGATAATCTGCAGTGTAATAGATTCCGTCGTGATAGGCTACTTCCACATAAATACTGGAAGAATCGGTGTAAGGATAGTGTATCTCGAGGTCTACAGCTTCAGGATATTCCTTTTTCAGGTCTACAATTAGCGATTCTATAGGAGGATTTTCTGTAGCTTTAAAAGTTCCTGAAGTATTATCTGGGATAGTGAAAACCACTTCCTTTTCTCCTCCCATACCTTTATACACAGCACTTGCAAACCATTCGAATACCATCACCAGGCCTGTGAACACAACAATTACTGCCACAAAGCTTACATAAAATCCCATTACAGAATGTAAATCGAAATTTTTTCGCTTCCACTTGGTGCTTTTCTTCCAGTCGAATGACAGGCGTTGCTTTTTCATTTTCCTGTTTTTGGGCCACCAAAGAACAATACCGGTAACCAGCATAAAGAAAAAGATGAAGGTACTCCAGCCTACTACCTGGCTGCCAATTTCATGAGGGAGCCACAGATACATATGCCCATCGAGAATAAAAGGGAAAAAACCTGTCATGTGGTCTTCCACATTAAGCACTTCACCCGTGTATGGGTGCAGGTAAACCGACTGGTAGAATTCAGGTTCCAGTTCATAGAAAATAACCTCAATAGGTTCATTTTCTTCTGCGTAAAGGGTCCCGTGAACATACCTGCCGGGCAATTCCTCTTCAGCAAGAGCTTTTGCTTCTAAAGGGGTGAGAATTGAGGCGTCTCTTTTCTCTATTTCAGGGAGGTCATTGGTGAGCATTTTAATCTCCTCCTGGAAAACCCATAGACACCCGGTAACGGCAATAACAAAAACAATTGCACCAGTAACCAGTCCCAGATACAGGTGGATTTGTCTTGTCCATTTTTTAAGATTCGATTTACTCTTCTTATTCTTCTTTTTCATGAGAAATAAAAAAGGTCGCGAGCATCAGTAAGCTCTACCCGTGACCGATGAATTACAGTTTAATTATGCCTTCAATAGTCTCTCTTTCAATCTAAGCGTCTTGTGTTGCTAGATCTGGCGCTCTAGTTCTTTAGATTAAGTCTAAATAAAAGCGGCAGCTAAGTTAATTAGCCCGAAGAACTTCTCCAATTGTTATTTAGACTTTTTTTAAATAGGAAAGGAAAATGAAACAGCGTATAGAGTTCCCATAGGAAGAGTAGGTTATTATGATCACGTTGGTCAGTAGATTCAATTATTATGGGAAATGTTTTTCAAGACAACATTAAATTCTCTCTTTACCGGTTCTTAATATTTAATAACCCAACTTTTAGGTATGATCAATGAAAACTGTTTATCGTTGGGCTTAGAGCATAAAAAAGGCCTTCGATTTCTCGAAAGCCTTGATTTTACTGGTAGCGAGAACGAGATTTGAACTCGTGACCTCCGGGTTATGAACCTAAAAATTATTATACCCAGATACAACAAATATACTGTTAACTAGCTGTTTATGTGTTTCTTTAATTTTAAATAATATTAAATAATATCATTTAAAATTAAATTATTCTGTACCTATTCTGTACCCATTTTTAGAATGTTTCCGTTATCTTTATTAGAAGAAATATTGTGGTTATGGCATCTATAAAAGTAGTTAGAAGAAAGAATAAAGAACGGAAGGATGGCACAGCGCCTTTGGCACTTAGAATAAGTGAAAATTATGCTACTAGTTATAGTTTTCTAGGACAGTATGTTTTAGAAAAAGATTGGGATAAGGAAAGTGGTATGGTAAAGAGAAGCCATCAAAATTCTCAACGTCTTAATAATTTTTTAAGAAAAAAATTAACAGAGGCTACTAATATTTCTTTTCAGAATGAAGATAGGATATCCACTAAAGAGTTAAAGAAAAAATTAGTAGGAACTAAGATTAGAAAATCATTTTTTCTTTTAGCTACAGAAAGAATTGAACAAAAATACGATCGAAAAACTTATTCAGTAGCCAAATCTGAATTATCCATTCTGTTTAATATTGAAGAGTTTTTAAATTTAAATAGAACAAGCCCGCAGCAAAAAGTCATAAAAGCTATAAAACAGAGAAGAAATGATCGTATTAGTAAGGCTAGGCGTTCAGCTAATTCTTTTCTGGATGGAGTTTCTTATTTTAAGCTTAATAATCGTTTAACTTTTCAAGATATCGATAAGTCATTTATCGAACGATATAAAACCTTTTGCGCGGCTTACCTGGGACAAAAGACCAGAACTATTACAAATCAACTTATATTTATTAGAACCTTGTTTAATATTGCAATAAAAGAAGAAGTTGTAGATCCCAAATATTATCCTTTCGCTGGTGATAAAGAAAAAATAAAGCTGACCTCTGGGAACAAAGTTGGTTTAAACAAGAAAGAAATTGAACGCATAGAATTGCTTAAACTGGAAGCTAATTCAATTATTTGGCATACTAAAAACATATGGTTAGTTGCTTTTTATTTCGCGGGAATACGTATATCCGACATTCTTAAGTTAAAGTGGTCTGATTTTAAAGATGATCGTCTTTATTACGTAATGCATAAGAACGAAAAACCATTAAGCCTAAAGATTCCAGAAAAAGCTAAAGTTATACTTGGACATTATAAAAGTTTTAAAGGATCTAATAAAGGATATGTATTTCCTTTTCTTGAGAATGTAGATCCCAAAGATCCAGAAGATATTTATAGAAAAACGAAAAACACGACGAAACAGTTAAATAAGTATTTGAAGTTGGTAGCTGCTGAATGTGAAATCGAAAAGAATCTATCTAATCACATTGCAAGACATAGTTTTGGAAATATTGCTGGTGATAGAATTCACCCTTTAATGTTACAAAAGTTATATCGCCATAGTGATTTAAAAACCACTTTAAATTATCAGGCAAATTTTATCCATAGGGATGCTGATGATGCGCTTGATAGCGTAATTAATTTTTAAATAATTACGCTATCAAGCTAAACTTCCTAAATAAATATTATCCCTATAAAAATAATTAAAAGCTTTTTAATTCTCTTTTTTGATATTGATGAAATATGAATAACATGAAGAAGAGATATGTAAATTTTGGACACAGATCATACTCCTAACATTCATTTATGTTTATAGGTAGGGGAATTTTGGTTCATTTTTTATATAAGTCCTTCCAAAAAGATCTTTCATACTTTTTTTGCACACCCTGTGCATGCCTATTTAATTATCTTTGTAATGTGAAAATAATGGCATTCATATTATCTTTATCATTACTGTCCGGTAAAAATCCATTTCAAGGATTTTAAATTCATATTTAACTGATAATCAACTATCTAATTATTGATATTTCTTGATTTCAAAATCAAGGTCTCAGAAAAAAGATAATTGTTCACTTTCTGTTTTAATTATAATCCAATCTTTTTCTGGGTTTTCTAAAAAACGCATTAGGTTTATATAATTGAAAAGATGGATCTTACAAAAGCTGACAAGGTTTGAAAATGCCCAGCTCCTTTTTAGTTTCTTCTTTATCACAGTGATCAATAAATTGACGATCCGTACACAGTATACTTGTATTTTAATAGCATTTTCATTGTCCCCTAAAAAGTATTTAAGAGGAAAGTTCTGTTTTAGTTGCTTGAACAAGATCTCTATCTGCCACCTTATCTTATATAGGGCAGCAATCAAATCGGCCCTAAGCTCAAATAGATTTGTTAGAAATTCAAATTCCCGTTTGTTTTCCCTGTCATAAAACCTCACTTTTCTCAACTTCAACGTTGTATCACTATTTTTTCCCTTTACCACAATCTCTATGATCTCATCCTGTAAAACCCCACTGTGTATAAAATCTTCCACCTCTAATGCCTCAATCTCTTTGTAATCTGCGTTGTTCTTTATTCTTGTCACAAACCCTGTGCTTTGATCTGTAAATTTCTTAAAGGCCTTGTAATCATTATATCCTTTGTCAAACACATGCTGTTATCATCACACGGGAGCTTTTCCAGAAAATTATGATCATGTGTTACAGCAGGACCGAACCTTACCAGGTTCAGCACTGTTTCATCCGCATTTATAACAGAACGCACCTTAATCCCGCCTTTTCGTTTACCATCTTTGGGGGTTCTGCCCACACATTTTAATATATCTTTAAAAAGGCTAATAGTGGTACTATCCACAATTTTGACCTGTTTATCTAAAACGCCTTTAATCCGGCTGTCCGATAAAACGTTTCCGTACTGCTCAAGCAATCTGTGATAGAAGTTTTCAAAAAATTCAACCTTCCTGGTTTTATTTGCATCGGAAAGAGTGCTCCTTTTTGGAATATGATTAAGCTTAAAATGTGCTGTCTTCCCAGAGAGACCAAGCATGGCTCCGGAAACTTCCCTCAAAGAATTGCATTTAGCAAAGGAGCAGAACAACATACTTATTAAATGATCCCTGGTTTTGAACTTCTTCAAATACCGATCAGAATTACATCTTTTAACCTCTTCTTTTATTGTTTTATCCTCAATTAAAGAAATCAGCTGTCCGAAAACAGATTTACCTGAAAAATATTTACTTTTAGCCATCGTATTTTTTGTTTTGCAACTCCAAATTACGATTTCTAAGAAGAAGCCATTCGTGGCTTCTTTTTTTTACCGGACCCTACTGATAATTTATATTATATCAAAGGAAATTTAAATTAGTGATTATAAAGTTAAAGGGTAGTTAAAGAATATGTGTTATTAAGAATTTGCGCAAGTAATTAATATCTTTATGAAAGATGGTTGAAATTCTGCAAATTCTTATAATACAAATTCACAGATGAGGATTAAGGTCGATACAAAAAAAGATTTGAGAAGTTTGAAAACTAAAAATTAAAAACCGAAAAAATTTTAAACAATGGATATAAGAGCTTTGATTGTTAATTGCACATTAAAAAAATCCCCGATTACCAGCAATACTGAAGCTTTAATTAATAAAGTAATAAACCAGTATGAGATTTTAGGAGTGGAAACAGAATATGTAAGGCTAGTGGATTATAATATTCTGCCAGGAGTATCTTCAAACGAGGGAAGTGGAGATGAATGGCCTATGATTTTTGAAAAAATTCTGGATTCGGAAATTCTTATAGTAGGAAGTCCAATCTGGCCAGGAGGACCACAAAGTTCCGTCTGCGTTCGATTTCTTGAAAGATTGGATTCCTTATTTCATGAAAAGAAACTAATGGATTCAGAGACAGGTCAATTTTTAGTTTACAATAAAGTTGCTGGAGCAGTAGTCACTGGGAATGAGGATGGAGCACATGCCACGTCCAAAAACATTTTATGGGCTTTAGAAGAATATGGATTTACAATTCCAGCTAACGTCACAACTTATTGGGTGGGAGATGCAGGTCCAGGGCCAAGTTACATACAGGCAGGTGGAGAAGCTGCTTTGTACACAAACAAAACCCTGAGGTATATGGTTCACAATACAACATTTTTGGCAAAACTTCTGAAGGAGAATCCATATCCAACAAATTTGAAAAAATTGAATGAGGACGCAGAAACTGAAAGCAATAAAGTTCAAAAAGAAAAAAAGATAAGTAAAAGCTAAATTAAAGCTTTCAAAAAAGTAAATATAAAGAAATTAAAAACTATGACTATAGAAAGGACAGAGATCAAAAACCAATAAGGAAAAATACTCTTTACTCTGAGCCTGATGAAACCAGCCTCAACATCAAAAGTGCTACAGGAAAAAGGCTTTGCTGCATTGAGCAAGATAGTTATGGTTCTCAGCTAAAAGTAAAGGACGCAGAAGATCGTACTATGAGACAGGTTGACAATTAAATATAATAAGAATAATATAACTTTTTAAATAAAAAGCTTCGTTGTATGGACTAACATAATTTTCAGCTGATAATAAGGAATGCAGAAGATGGTATCCTGAACAACAGAATAGAAATTTTCAAATATGGAGAATATAATTAAATCATTTGCCACTATTGGGCTTGGCAGGATTGGAGGAAACCTCGCCCTTCATGCATCGGAAAAAGGCTATGACGTGATAGGTGTTAACCGCCATGAAATGCCTGAATTTTTACAAGGCTCTTCCATTAAACATACCAATGAAATTGAGGATTTGGCCAAACTCCTACCACACCCTCGTTTGGTGTTTCTCTATATTCCGGCAGGCAAAGCAATTGATACCATTCTGGATCAATTAATTAATGAAGTTCTCGAAGAAGGAGACATTATAGTGGATGGTGGAAATAGCTACTGGGGTGATTCTGTCCGAAGAGCAAAAAAAGTAGAAGAAAGAAAGATGTACTACCTTGATTGCGGCACCAGCGGAGGGGCAACTGGCGCAAGGAGCGGGGCCTGCTTTATGGTAGGCGGCGCTGGAGAACCCGTAAGGTTAGTGGAACCAGTTTTAAAAGATCTGGCCGTACCAGATGGATTTGTATACGCTGGGCCTTCTGGAGCAGGACATTATGTAAAACTAGTTCATAATGGGATCGAGTTTGGAATGTTACAGGCCATAGGCGAAGGTATGCACCTGCTGGAAAACTCACATTTTGCTCACAATATAGAAGCAGTGTTAAAATGCTGGAACAATGGTTCTGTAATACGCTCCTGGCTTATACAACTAATGGAAGAACAATATAAAGAGCAGGAGGGACTAGGAGTGCCCTCCTACGTAGAAGATACAGGTGAAGTAAATTGGCTAGTGGAGGATGCCATGCACTTGGAGGTACCAATTCCGGTAATTGCACAGTCTGTAATGCAACTGCTTACTTCCCGCGATAAGGATAAGAAATGGGCTAAGGCCATTGCCATGATGCGACACGGATTTGGTGAACATCCATTTGGAGAAAATGAAACCATAAAAAATCATCGTAAAAAAGGAAAAGTAGGCGGCTTCATCAAAAGAGCAGATATCCACCAAAACAAAGCTGAAGACTAATTCATCCAATAAACCTTCCTCGCCCTATGAAACCATTATTCAGTAGAAAAGTGAGCTGGTAGCTGATTTGCAGCAATATTAAGTATGTGGATATGATTGCGGGTCTGGAAAATGTAATACTGCTGGAAGGAAGAGGAAAATTTACCATCCCCAATACTATTGAAGTAAAAGTAACGTCAGCAAGGACATATAAATTTTATTGCTACTGGTTCCAGCTCTATCGCTCCATCCATTGAAGGCATAGAAGATATAGACTACCTCTCAAATGATTCCCTCTTTGATAAAGGAGATTTACCTCAATCCCATACAATTATTGGGGGTGGATATAGTAGGTTGGAAATTGCGGAGGCATATCAGCGGTTTGGAAGTAAATAAATGTAGTCGAATATTTTGATCATATTCTTAATACATTGTAATCCAAATCTTCCTTTTGTTTATACGGCAGCCTCCGGAAGGCGGAGAATTTATCATGGAGCTAAGCCTTGCTGTAAAATATGTCATTCCTGCAAACGACCTTGCTGATAGCTTGCGTCATCCCTCACTTTATAGAAAGCCAAAAAACTAGCGGCTATTACTTTTAAATCAGTGGACAAACTTAGCTGTTGTGCTAGCTGATCTTTTGGCGGTTCAATAGCTTGTTATGAACGCTGCCTCTCGACAAATTTAAGGAAAATTGCAGTGGAGGAGTGAACTACTCCCTCTATTTCTTCTTGATGAATGAATTCTTCAGGACCCTTAAAATGGATTTGAACTCAATGACAGATCATGCTGTGGCGATATGAAGGCTTTTAGCGGATTGTGATGACACTGGTATTTATTCTTGTAATCCTGCATATTATCTGGCTGATAAAGCAGATCATAAAGAAGTAAATAATTAATAGTTGAATCATGTAAGCTGTAAAAATTCATCCATTTTCCTTAAAACCTGGATAAAGTGTCATACCTCCATCAACTACCAGGGTTTCACCATGTACGTAGTCCGAGTCATCAGATGCAAGCCAGACAGCAGCTTTGGCAATGTCTTCAGGATCACCTATTCTGCCATAGGGTATTAATTCCTGCAACTTTTTTTCTGATTCAGGATCTGACCAGACAGATTTGTTAATGGAGGTTTTTATGGCTCCGGGAGCAATACTATTAATTCTAATTTTATGTGGAGCAAGTTCCTGTGCAATAGATTTCATAAGAAGCGTAATTCCACCTTTTGAGGCAGCATAATTCACATGGCCAGCCCAGGGAATAACTTCATGTACAGAGCTAATGAAGATAATTTTGCCGGCAGCTACAGAAATTTCTTTGTTGATTCCACGACGAATAAATTCTTTAGCAGCTTCCCTGGCAGACAAAAACTGTCCGGTAAGATTAACCCCAATTACTTTTTCCCAATCATCTAAAGTCATTTCTACAAAAGGAGCATCTTTTTGCATGCCAGCATTATTTACGAGAATATCAATGGTGCCAAAAGCTTCGAACATTTGCCCAAACATTCTTTTCACATCAGCCTCTTTACTTACATCAGCACCCACCGCAATAGCGTCCCCTCCGGTCGCTTTTATTTCCTTCACTACTTCCAGGGCACTTTTTTCATCGCTATGATAATTAATTGCTACACATGCACCCTCCCGGGCTAGAGCCATTGCTATTGCTTTACCAATCCCTGAACTCGAACCTGTAACGAGTGCTGATTGTCCTTTAAGCGTTTCAGTTTTTCCATATCCATGGTAATTTTAGGTTATTTAAAAGTTTACGAGTCACCTAGATAGTTATATCTCTTCATTCATTC
>Ga0098067_1000515_pt1 | contig 14444 bp, 13 predicted proteins | sample 26_taG_FD_92578 | JGI IMG/M metagenome (GOLD analysis project Ga0098067, IMG submission 92578) | Marine viral communities from Cariaco Basin, Caribbean Sea - 26_WHOI_OMZ | ecosystem: Environmental > Aquatic > Marine > Oceanic | place: Caribbean Sea: Cariaco Basin | collected 2014-11-09
ATAGAAAGAACAGCAACAATGATCCCGGCCACAGTAGTCTCGGGTTCAGATTTGTTAATTACTGCCAGCACAGCACCCACTACGAGTCCGGCGGCAAGAATGTACAGCGCAGTACCGGTAATTTTTAATGCAGTCACTTCAAAACCATCCCGTTCTTTCACAGGATTCTTTTTCATTCTGTAGATCATGTGGGCGATTCCCACTCCCGAAAGCACCTCTACAAAACTATCCAGCCCAAATCCGAACAGTGCGAGGGTTTCATCACTGGCTCCAAAAAAGGTAGACACCCCACCTTCGATTAAATTATAGCCAATGGTGATCATGCTCAGAACATAAGCGTAATGCAGTCTTTTATTATATTTTTCCTGGTGCATAGGTGTAAAGTTAGATGTAGGATTTGAGAATTACGAAATTAATCCGGGAAAACATTTAAAGTTAAACATAATCTCCCACCCCGCCCTACGGCCACCCCTCCGAAGGAGGGGACTCATCCAGAACTCACCACGGGCAACTCGCTAGTGGCAACCGACAACAGGTAACCGATAACCGACAACCCGCAACCCGCAACCCGCAACTAAAAAAGAATTACAGATTAATCTTTATCCCGCCATTGATCACAAATCCGTCTACAGGGGCATAGATATCCCGGAACTGTGGATCGGAAATTGATCCGGTGTAGATGTCGTCAAAGCGGGTTTGTCGGGTATCGGTGAAATTCTCAAAATTCAGGAACAGAGAGAAGTTCTCCCATTTCTTTTCGGTCATTAGTCCAAAGATCCAGTAGTCCTGACCGGTCATTCTGCCTTCCAGCTTTTGTCTTCCGAAGTAATATCCTTCCAGACCTATTACCAGTTTCTCATGAATTTCATAAACAAGAACATTGTTCAGCTGGTGTTGTGCGACGAGTGGCGCCTCATAGGTCTCTCCAAAATAATGCTCATTTACATCGGCAAGGGTGTAACCTGTAAAGAGTTTAAAGTTCCCATATTTGAACCGGAAATTCGCTTCCATTCCCTGAGTGTCGAGGTAACCATCAGGCTGTGTATAAACATAATGCTGATTAATTCCGTTAGAAAATGCAGCCGATAACATGATTGGATCATTAACGCGGGTATAGAAGAACAGCGTGTTAAGGCTGAAATCTATTACTTTAAAAAGTTTTGTGCGATAGTTGATATCGAAATTTACCCCAATGGAGCGTTCGGCTTCAGTTTCAGAAACATTTATAGGCCTTACATTTCGAAACTGGATCCTTTCAGCATCTTCAGTAAAGATAGTCGGAGTTTTATAACCGAGTCCGCCGCCCAGCCTCATGGTCCAGGCATCCGAAAATTCGAGGAGGGCCGAAAGTCGTGGCAGCACAAACCAGCCGTACTCGTTCTGGTAATCTGTCCGCAATCCGCTTTCGAGGCTGAACATATTCGAGATGCGCCAGTTATTCTGAAGAAATGCACCGTAGGTGATGTGGTTGTAATCTACTACTTCGGAATTCTCTAAAGGATCCTGAGTGAATTTATCTGAAACTAAATTTAATCCTGCTACCCATTCAAGATTGGTGCTTCCGAAGTTATAAGCCACTTCACTGAAAGAGGCCAGCTGGTCTCCCGAAAAAGTAAAATCGGGTATTTCTATTTTCCGCTCAAAAAAGCTGAAGCTGTTTTTTATCATCAGGGAATTGCCGTTGTCATATAGTTGTGTATAGCCGGCGCGGGTGGTGACCCTTTGGGTGTTGTTCCTTTCAAAATAAGGATCTGTAACATCGTCACCTTCCAAAAATGCCATATTCCCACCTGTTCTTTACTCGATAACCGTGTTCACTCCCAGTTCTAAAGTGGCATTTTTGGAAGGGTAATAAAACAGCTTGGGGTTTATGGTCACCCGATTCACTTCCGGAATTGCGGTAAGGCCAATATCGGCAGGATCGTAAGGGTCGCTGTAGTTGTAAGAAGCAAATACGGTAGTTCCAAACTTTCCGAAGGTATCGGAATAAAATCCGCTAACATCGAGGCCGAGAGCCGAAGTTCCGTTAAGCAGCAAGTTGATCTCCCGCTCCTCTCCTGGAGTTTTGGACACCAGGTTTACAAGCCCCGCAATCGCTCCACCTCCATATAAAGTTGAAGAAGCACCTTTCACCACCTCCACCTGTTGCAGGTCTAGCGGTACTATTTGGAGCAGACTTAATCCGCCGGAAAAGCCGGAATATAAGGGATAGCCGTCTTTAAGCAACTGTGTGTACTTTCCGTCGAGACCCTGGATGCGAATACTGGAATTATAGGAAGTAGCCGATGTTTGCTGAGTCTGAATACCAGTAGTTTCATTCAGCAGCATTCTGATATCTCCCGGTTTCATATTTCCTTTTTCACCGAGTTCCTCGCCCGAGATCACCTCAACACGGGTTGGAAGATCGGCAATGGTGCGGCGGGAGCGGGTGGCAGAGATGATCACCTCTTCCATGTGTTCGCCTTCAGGAGCAAGCTCAATGCGAATAAATTTTTCTTCAGCAAGAGGAAATTCCAAACTGAGTTCCTGCGTGGCAAAACCAACGTAACTGATTTTTATTATCTGGATACCATTAGGGATATTCTCTAAAGTGATGACCCCTTCTTCATTTGCAGTGGCACCAATAGTAGTACCAGCTATTGAAGCATTGGCGCCATAAAGCGGCTGATCGGTTTCGGCATCAATAACTTTTATTTTGAGCACATCTTGTGCGTTTGCTGTAAGGCCAATAAACACAAGGCCCAACAGCAGAAATATCTTTTGAATCATTATAAAATTTTTAATGTTGAAAAATAGCTTTGGGAAGAATTCCCTGGGAAGTTGTTCAGCTATTCTTTGGGGGCTGCCAGATGCGGAAAGTAATTTCTGAGATCAATCCTTCTTCTGCCTCAATATACTCTCTCCCCAACATAGGTTCCAAAAAAGGTATTTCTGAGGGCTCTTCCTGGAGTACTACTACTGCATTACAGGCGCCGCAACTCAAAAAGGGAGAACAAAGTTCATTGCTGTGAGAATCACGCTCCTCTTGTTGATGAGAAATATCGTCGCGGCAGTCATCTGCACAACACGGTATGCCGTTTAAGACGAGTACTACAAGAGAAAAGAAGACAGCTAAGGTTTTCACGCTGCAAAGTTAAAAAACCAGAATGAAATCAGCCTACTCTTAGTCCGTTTTCAACTTTAGCTCCGGGCTGGAGCAAAACAATGTCATTTTCGGCACCTACAGACCCCAGCACCAGGCATTCACTCATGAAGTTGGCGATCTGTTTCTTCGGAAAATTGACTACGGCAATGATCTGTCTATCCTGCAGGTCTTCTTTGGAATAGCGTTTGGTGATTTGAGCTGAAGATTTCCTGATTCCTATTTCAGGTCCAAAATCGATCTTGAGTTGGTACGCCGGATTTCGGGCTTCAGGAAAATCTGAAACTTCAATAATAGTTCCAACCCGCATTTCTACTTTTTCAAAATCTTTCCAGGAAAGGTGGTTATTCACTTTTGAAATGTTTTAGAATATTTTTCCCCTAAAATAGTACTTTTAAGAAGCGTTCTAATGGTTTTTTTGCCACGAATTCCCGAATTAAATCTTTTTATAAAACAATCCCCAGGCTCTTTCGCAGAAAAGGAAAAGAACTTTTTCTCTTTACCCCTGCCCTAAAGGGAGCCGAAAAAGTTCAAACTAAGTACACAAAGTTTAAAAAGTATAGCACAAAGAGGTGTACGTCAATTAGCTTTCCCATATAGATTTCCAAAGAGAGGGTAAAGAATAGCGCTAATTGATTACAAAAAATATGTAACCTGAAACCTGCACCTTTGAGATACTTTTAAACTCGTACTACCAACTCTCACTTCTCAATACTTACTACTCAATACTAATTATCCAAAAATTTTCCTGATCACCCATGCTGGGCCTATGAGCAAAAACTGAAGGTCTTTCAAAAAAGAAGGTTTTTTGCCCTCTACTTTATGTCCCTAGAACTGCCCTATCCAGGCCACTACAAAAATAATTAAAGAGACCAGCCATAAGGGCGCCACAAGAGAAATGTAGTAGTTGCCTGCAATGCACAATGCCGCGAAGGCAAGGACTTTAAACCCCATGCTTAATGACAACCTAAAGTAGAATATCAGGACCAGGATCAAAATCACCACTGCCCAGTTTTCTAAGAATGGAATATACATAGGGAATATTCCGGTAAGAGGTCCCGGTGGAATACTCATCACCAGGCCCACTATTGAAAAGAAAATGGCGGGCACACAAACATAATGGATAAGCTGATTGGTCTTATTCTGGTGGCTTACGGCATATTCGGAAAACCATTGATCTAAAGTGCGCATATGATTTTGTTGAAGTAGAACCAAGATAGGAATTTTAAGAATATGTAGCCAAAAATTTGTATTTTCAGCAGATAAATGCACCTGAACAAATGGCCGAAACTGCTTCAAATATTTTACCACTGGGCTCACAGCTCATAGATTTTGAACTGCCCGATGCTGTCACGGCAAACCTACATTCTCTTGCCGATGTGGAAGGGGAACGAGGCACTGTGATCATGTTTTTGTGCAATCACTGTCCTTACGTGAAGCATGTGGTAGACGAGATTGTAAGGGTTGCTAATGATTACAGGGTTCTTGGTTTCGGGTTTGTAGCAATAAGCAGCAACGACGTGGAACAATATCCTGAAGATCACCCCGACCTTATGTGGCAGTTTGCCCGAAAACACAATTTTACTTTTCCATATCTCTATGACCGCACACAGGAGGTAGCGCGGAATTACAAAGCAGAATGCACACCCGATTTTTACCTTTTTGACGGGGAACAAAAACTGGTCTATCACGGGCAACTGGACAGCTCCCGACCCGGCAACGGACATTCTTTAAACGGCAGGGAACTGCGGGAAGCTCTCGATGCGCTTTTAGGCAGCCGCCCCATACCCGGACCTCAGAAACCCAGTGTTGGCTGCTCCATCAAATGGAAATACGCTCCAAAGGAATAAAGAATTTATTATTGAAATATTGAATATTGAATATTGAATATTTGTTGAGAAAATTCTCAGGTCTCAAATCTGAGATCTGATATCTAAGAGCTAAAAGATTAACTCAGTTTTAACGGCAATAGAATAATTGAAGATCAATATTCCTTAATTTTACTCTTCTTTTATTCACATTAAATACAGTTGAAAATGAGCACATTAAGACTTGGTGACAAAGCCCCTAACTTCGATGCCGAAACTTCGGAAGGAAAGATCAACTTTTATGATTTTCTTGGTGACAGCTGGGGAATTTTATTTTCTCATCCTGCCGATTATACGCCTGTTTGTACTACCGAACTGGGAGCAGCCGCAAAATATAAAGACGAATTTGAAAAGCGAAATGTAAAGGTGATGGCCCTTAGTGTAGATGGTGTTGAGTCTCACAAAGATTGGATCAAAGATATCAATGAGACCCAAAATACCTCTGTGAACTTCCCGATTATTGCTGATGAAGACCGAAAGGTGGCCGATCTTTATGATATGATCCATCCCAACGCCGATAATACACTTACCGTACGGTCAGTCTATGTCATCGCACCAGACAAGACCATAAAGTTGATGATCACTTACCCTGCCAGCACCGGAAGGAATTTTGAGGAACTACTACGGGTAATTGATTCGCTACAGCTAACGGCTTATAAAAAAGTTGCTACCCCAGCCAACTGGAAGTCGGGTGAAGATGTGGTTATTAGTCCGTATGTAACCAACGAGGAAGCTGAAAAGTTATTCCCTAAAGGTTTTAAAGAAGTGAAACCTTACCTGAGGATGACGCCGCAACCGGAATAATAAAATTGTATATTGTATAATGTATATTGTATAATCTGCTAACGTCTAACGTATAACGTATAAAATTAAAAAACCTCAGCTTCCATAGGGATACTGAGGTTTCTTAATTATATAAATTTAAATATTACTTCACTTTTACAAGCTCTACATCAAAGATTAGGGTAGCGTTTGGAGGAATTACCCCGCCGGCACCACGTGAACCGTAAGCCAGGTTTGAAGGGATGACAAATCTCGCCTGGTCGCCTTCTTTCAGTAATTGGATTCCTTCGTCCCAACCTTCAATAACATGTCCTTTTCCTAATGGAAATTCGATAGGTTGCTTTCTTTTGTATGAGGAATCGAAAACTGTTCCGTCAGGTAACATACCTTTATAATGAACTGAAACTGTTTTTCCTTTTTCAGCTTGTTTACCGTTACCTGTGGCAATCATCTTGTAACGTAATCCGCTACCGGTTTTTTCGAATCCCTGGGCCAACTCTCCCATTAGTTCTTCCTGCTGCTTTTTAGCTGCCGCTTCTCTTTCGGCTTTTGCACCGTTGAACAAACGGAAAGATTCTACTGCATTAAAATTCTCAGCAGATTCCCCTTCCCTGATGATCTCTACCTTATCTATAGTGTCACCTTGTTTAATAGCATCAACAACATCCTGCCCTTCCACTACATGACCAAAAACAGTATGTTTCCCGTCAAGCCACGGAGTTGGAACGTGAGTAATAAAAAACTGGCTGCCGTTAGTACCGGGACCTGCATTGGCCATGGAAAGTATTCCGGGACGGTCATGTTTTAGATCGGGATGGATCTCATCTTCAAACTGATAACCCGGCCCACCAGATCCTGTACCTTTTGGGTCACCCCCCTGCACCATAAAATCGGGTATTACACGGTGAAATTTAAGTCCGTCATAATAAGGTGTTCCCTGTGGTTTAGCTTCATTTTCAAGTTTTCCCTCGGCCAGGGCCACAAAGTTCCCAACCGTTCCCGGTGTTTTCTCGTGCTCCAGCTTTATAGTTATTTCTCCTCTTGTGGTGTGGAGTTTTGCATATAATCCGTCGTTCATGTCTTGGTTTTAAGTTAAAGTGCAAAGATAAAGAAATGAATAAGGTTTAATGATTAATGAATAACAAAAGGAAGGAAAATTGGGAGAATGTTAAGGAATGGAATATAATGTCTCCCGCTGTTCTCGCGGACTTTTGCAGATGATTAAAAAAATTGTGGATTCGCGGCACATGTAGAGGAACAAAAAAAGCCGAAACTTTCGCTCCGGCTGTTATTCATTATTCCTTAGACCTTTATCCTTTAATTGGCTACTTCGCTGATAAATTTAATCCTATAGAGACGCAATTCTTCTTCATCATAATCTCCATCAAATTCATCAAGTGCTTCTTCAATTTTATCGGTTTGAGCATCGAGGAAATATTCGTGTATTTCTTCCTGCTGGTCTTCGTCAAGGATCTCATCGATCCAGTAATTGATATTCAATTTGGTACCACTATAGACTATCGCCTCCATTTCTTTAATGAAATCGTTCATCTCCATGCCTTTTGCTGCTGCAATGTCATCAAGAGGAAGCTTACGATCTACGTTTTGAATAATGTATAATTTTAATCCGCTGTTTTGTCCTGTGGTTTTTACCACCAGGTCATCGGGGCGGGTAATGTCGTTTTCTTCAACGTAACGGGCAATAAGGTCTACAAACTTTTTACTGTATGGTTTGGATTTTTTCCCTTCTCCTACTCCGTGAATATTCCCCAGCTCTTCAACCGATACCGGATATTTTAAAGCCATATCTTCCAAAGAAGGATCCTGGAATATTAAATGAGTAGCAAGCCCCAAATCTTTGGCAATCTTCTTCCTTAAATCCTTAAGTATTTTGAGCAGCTCTTCATCTGTTCCTCCGCCCGATTTTGCTGCGGAAACTATTCCGTCATTACCGGCCACTTCATAGATGTGGTCTTCGGTCATCATAAAGGAATCGGGGGTTTTCAGGAATTTCTCCCCTTTTTTAGTCAGTTTTACAACTCCGTATGTTTCGATATCCTTCCGAAGAAATCCATCAACAAGAACCTGGCGTAACAAAGCCATCCAGTATTTATCGTCTTTCCCGGCACCTTTTCCGAAGAGTTCGTGTTCATCGGTGCGATGTGACTTGATAACGGCATTAGATTTTCCCACCAGGGTATTTACAACCTCTTTAGATTTGTACAGCTGTTTTGTCTCCTTCACCGTACGCAAAAGAAGTTCTACTTCATTCTTTGCTTCATGCTGCTTTTTGGGATTGCGAACGTTGTCATCCATATCGGCTCCCTCGCCGGTCTTTTCATCAAAATCTTCTCCAAAGTAGTGAAGGATAAATTTTCTTCTGGAAACAGAGGTTTCAGCAAATGCGACAACTTCCTGTAAAAGGGCCTGTCCTATTTCCTGCTCGGCAACCGGTTTCCCGCTCATAAACTTCTCCAGCTTCTCTATATCTTTATAAGAATAGAAAGCAAGACAGTGACCTTCTCCTCCATCTCTTCCGGCACGACCAGTTTCCTGATAGTAACTTTCTATACTCTTGGGTATGTCATGGTGGATAACGAAACGAACATCGGGCTTGTCAATCCCCATTCCAAAGGCAATGGTAGCCACCACAACATCTACTTCTTCCATTAAGAACATATCCTGGTACCTTGACCGGGTTTTGGCATCGAGACCTGCATGGTATGGAACAGCCGATATGCCGTTCACCTGCAGGGTTTGTGCCAGTTCTTCTACCCGTTTACGGCTAAGACAGTAAATGATCCCCGATTTTCCCTGGTTCTGTTTTATGAACCTGATGATATCGGCATCTACATTCTTTGTTTTAGGGCGTATTTCGTAATAAAGATTGGGACGGTTAAAAGAAGCCTTAAAAGTATTGGCATCTGTAATGGCCAGGTTCTTTAGAATATCTTCCTGCACCTTGGGCGTAGCTGTAGCCGTTAGACCTATAATAGGAATATCGTCTCCAATTCGCTTTACAATATGTCTTAAATTTCTATACTCGGGTCTAAAATCATGCCCCCACTCACTAATACAATGCGCTTCATCAATAGCCAAAAATGAGATTTGTACGCTGCGTAGAAATTCGACATTTTCTTCTTTGGTGAGAGATTCGGGTGCGACATAAAGCAACTTAGTAACACCGTTAGTAATATCCTCTTTCACCTGCTTAACTTCGGTTTTGTTAAGGCTCGAATTAAGAACGTGGGCAATTCCATTTTCGGAAGAAATTCCGCGAATGGCATCTACCTGGTTCTTCATCAAAGCAATAAGGGGAGAAACAACAATTGCAGTCCCTTCCTTAATAAGTGCCGGCAACTGGTAACATAAAGATTTACCACCTCCGGTAGGCATCACCACAAAGGTGTTATGGTCATGAACTATACTTTTTATAACCTCCTCCTGGAGGCCCTTAAACTGGCTAAAACCAAAGTATTTCTTAAGTTGTTCGTGTAAATTGATTTCCTGCGAAGTCATTCAATTGTGTTACAATTTTACATACATTTGCATCAAATAAAGATACGTTTTTCTTTACTCCATACAATTTCTAACTCTACAAATTTGACACCTCAAGAAAAAATACTCTCTGTTGCCAGAGAAACCATTTTAACTGAAGCCAAAGCTATAGCAAATTTAGAGCAATTATTAGACCAAAATTTTGTTAAAGCTGTACAGACAGTATATAAATCAAAAGGAAGGGTAGTAATTACCGGAATAGGAAAAAGTGCCGCTATTGCCACAAAGATCGTTGCTACCTTAAATTCTACCGGCACGCCGGCAGTTTTTATGCATGCTGCCGATGCCATTCACGGCGATTTAGGGTCTATACTTCAGGATGATGTGGTTATTTGCATCTCAAAAAGTGGAAACACGCCCGAAATAAAAGTACTCGTCCCGCTCATAAAAAACTTCGGAAATACCCTTATAGCAATAACAGGGAGTATCGACTCATTTTTGGGAAAACAGGCAGATTACATTCTCAATTCTTTTGTTGAAAAAGAAGCCTGCCCCAACAATCTTGCACCTACTACCAGCACCACTGCTCAACTTGTAATTGGTGATGCCCTTGCCGTTTGCCTGCTGAACCTCAGAGGGTTCTCCAGTCAGGATTTCGCCAAATACCACCCGGGAGGTTCTTTAGGAAAACGCCTTTACCTAAGGGTGAGCGATATTGCCGATCAGAACCAAAAGCCCTCAGTGACTCCCAACACTCCCGTGCCGCAGGTGATCATCGAAATTTCTGAAAAAATGCTTGGTGTCACTGCTGTTCTTCAGGATGACAAAATTACCGGAATAGTAACTGACGGTGACATAAGACGTATGCTCCAAAAGACTACAGACATCTCAAAACTAACCGCAGGGGACATTATGAGCGCCAATCCAAAGACCATTGAGAGTGATTCTATGGCTGTAGATGCGCTAGACGTGCTTGAAGACAACAAAATATCCCAGCTCCTGGCTGTAAAAGACGGAAAGTATTACGGGGTAGTGCACTTGCACAACTTAATAAGGGAAGGAATTATTTAGAATGGCAAAAGTAAAAAAACCTGCCGATGAAATGTCATTTTTGGATCACCTGGAGGACCTGCGCTGGCACCTCATCAGGGCGTCTTTGGCAGTAGTGATCGCCGGCACGGCAGCTTTCCTTGCTAAAGGATTCATTTTTGACACCTTGCTCTTTGGCCCTACCAGTGCCGACTTCTTTACTTATGACATACTTTGTCGCCTCTCTACATTTGTAGGACTTGAAGGTGGATTTTGTTTTGAAGACATGCCCTTCACTATACAATCGAGAACCATGGGCGGACAGTTCTCTGCCCACGTCTGGACTTCAATCACTGCGGGATTTATTATCGCTTTTCCATACATTATATATGAGTTCTGGAAATTTATCTCCCCGGCCATGTATGCCAATGAAAGAAATACAGCAAGAGGTTTTATTTTCATCTCTTCGGTATTGTTCTTTATGGGAGTACTTTTTGGCTATTACCTTGTTACGCCGCTTTCCATCAATTTCCTCGGAAAATACCAGGTAAGTGAGGTAGTACTCAATGAGTTTGACATTGGAAGTTACATAAGCCTGGTGCGCTCTTCGGTGGTAGCCTGTGGAATCATTTTTGAACTCCCCATAATCATCTACTTCCTCACAAAAATAGGATTGGTTACCCCTCAATTTCTTCGGAAGTATCGCAAGTTTGCACTGGTAATTGTATTGATACTTTCAGCAGTAATTACCCCGCCAGATATTTTGAGTCAGATCATTGTTGCAATTCCGGTGTTGGTACTGTATGAAGTAAGTATTTTTATTTCCCGGATTGTAACCCGAAATGAAGCACGAAAACTAAAAAAACAACAGCCATGAAAAATCAGGTAGAAGAATTCAATGAATATCGCCAAAAAATGAATGACAAAATTCTTGGCGACAACAATAAAATTATTAAGCGTATTTTTAATCTTGACACCAACGCCTATGCCCCGGGTGCTCTAGATGTAAAGACTAAAGAACTGCTGGGTTTGGTGGCATCGGCCGTTTTACGTTGTGATGATTGTATCAAATACCACCTTGAAACCAGCTATAAAGAAGGGTTATCAAAAGAAGAAGTAATGGAAGCCCTTAGCATCGCCACCCTTGTGGGAGGAACCATCGTGATCCCACACCTAAGAAGAGCGTATGAGTTTTGGGAGGAGTTAGAAGCCCCGAAGGGGGAGTGAATTCCGGACAATTTTTATCTTTATGAAAAATTGCACGGTATTTGAAAGTCTCAATACTCAATACTCAATTCTAACATCTAATGAAATTATACGCCGAAAGTCTTGTCAAATCCTATAAGGGTCGTGAAGTTGTGAAAGGAATTTCCCTGGAAGTGAACCAGGGGGAGATTGTTGGGCTTTTGGGCCCAAATGGAGCGGGTAAAACCACCTCTTTCTATATGATCGTAGGATTGATAAAGCCAAATGGCGGAAGGATCTTTCTGGACCGGGAGAACATCACCAAATTCCCTATGTATAAACGGGCTCAATACGGGATTGGTTACCTGGCACAAGAAGCTTCGGTATTTCGGAAGCTGAGTATCGAAGATAATATTATGAGTGTTCTTGAGCTTACAAAGCTTTCTAAAAAGGAGCGGCAAATGAAGATGGAGTCATTGATCGAAGAGTTTGGGTTAGGTCATATCCGCAAGAGCCGTGGAGATCTATTGAGTGGAGGGGAAAGACGGCGTACCGAAATAGCCCGCGCCCTGGCCACAGATCCAAATTTTATTCTCCTGGATGAACCATTTGCCGGAGTAGATCCGGTAGCTGTAGAAGACATTCAACGCATTGTAGCCCAACTTAAAAATAAAAACATAGGCATTCTTATTACCGACCATAACGTGCAGGAAACACTGGCGATTACAGATCGTACTTATCTTATGTTTGAAGGACGTATCCTTAAAGCAGGAATACCCGAAGAACTTGCCGAAGATGAAATGGTGCGCAAGGTGTACCTGGGACAGAACTTCGAACTCCGGAAAAAGAAGATTTTTCAATAATCTTCGGTTACTAGCAGTTGAGGTTAATTATAATCGGCACGGATTGCAAATCCGCGCCAGCTTTTCCCTCTATGCACTTTCTCTAATGAAGTGTCTAAAATGACATTTTGGAGAGGAAATATTTGGAGGTTTTCTAATCAGCATTCCCCGGCACGGATTGCAAATCCGCGCTATCTTTTCCCTCTATGCCCTTTCTTTAATGAAGTGTCAAAAAGGACATTCTTGAGAGGAAATATCATGAGGGTTTCAATCAGGATTTCCCAGCACGGATTATAAATCCGCGCCAGCTTTCAATTCATAATCTTAGATTCAAGAATCAGAAGTTCGAAATCCGAGCTAACTTTTCCCTCTATGCACTTTCTTTAATGAAGTGTCTAAAATGGCATTTTGGAAAGGAAATATTTTGAGGGTTTCAATCAGGATTTCCCGGCACGGATTATAAATCCGCGCCAGCTTTCAATTCAAAATTATAGATTCAAGAATCAGAGGTTCGGAATCTGCGCTAACTTTTCCCTCTATTTACACTCTCTAAAGGTGTCTAAAAAGGCATTTTGGAGAGGAAAAATTTTGATATTTATAGTTAAATCCAGGTCCCGTAGGGACCAACTATAGGTAAAAAGGTTCTCCCACGAATAAAATGTCCCGTAGGGACGAAATGTGGGGTATTCCAGAGCAGGAGAAATTTCTGAAAAATATTTGTCCTTCTTCCCTTCACGAAGACTCCGCTAACAAATATATGCTCCACTACAGACTACAGGCTACAGTCTACAGTCTGAAAAAACACTCCCACAACCTAAGTTCTCTCCACCAGCCTCTCACCATCATTTTTATTAGTGATCATTGAGATCACCACATAACTGATAATGATTAAAGGAATCGCTGCAAACTGCAAGAAAATGAGCAGGACCACACAAAAGATCAGGAACAGGTAACGGACTTTATTTTCAGCAAAGCCCCAGCTACTGAATTTTAAGGCAAATAAAGGAACCTCGGCATTCAGCATAAAACAGCTGAACAAGGTCAGGGCAGCAAGAAACCACGGATTTAAAATTATAGCTACCAAAAATGGCTGTGGCTGAAAAATAAGGATCAGCGGCAGACTCAATATCAGTAAGGCATTTGCCGGTGTGGGCAGGCCAATAAAGGAATCGGTTTGCCGCTCGTCAATATTGAACTTTGCCAATCTATAGCCAGACGCGAGGGTAACAAGCAACCCTAGCAAAGCGAGAACCGGAAAATTCCATTCCATCAGGTCGTGCCCCGCTGTCCAGTCGGTAGATTGCGCCGCTGCTCCGGGCAGGGCCTGTCTAAACAACTGAAACATTACAATCCCCGGCACCAATCCGCTGGTAACCATATCGGCAAGGGAATCGAGTTGTAATCCCAGTTCCGATTTCACATTGAGGAGCCTTGCAGCAAGTCCGTCAAAAAAATCAAAAAAGATACCCAGTGCCACAAAGATCGCAGCCATCACCAGGTCACCCTGCACAGCAAATATGGCTGCAATACTACCGCTAAAAAGATTGACCAATGTAATGGCGTTGGGAATGTGTCTGGTTAGGCTCATATGGCTTGTTTTCTGTAAAAATAGGAAAAAAAGAATGCAGCACTGCCAGAAACAGGAAACAAGATGAAAGAGGCTGAAATTTCATTTTAAAATAGTACCGGCTGCAAATCTGCACCGGCTGGGAATTAAAAACCCGGGAGTAAATCTTACTGATTTCCTTATGTTAATTGATCATTGCTAATTCTTCATTGATTATAGGTAATTGCTTAAATTTGTTTCCACACTTCACTATGAAACACTTCCTGTACGCCTTACTTTCCGGAATTTTACTGGCCCTGGCTTGGCCTACTTATGGTTTCCCCCTGCTGTTGTTCTTCGCTTTTGTGCCTTTGCTTTACGCAGAACACAGCATCAGGATCAGGCAGGCACATAACAGGAAATGGAAGATCTTTGGCCTTTCCTATCTCAGCTTCATCATCTGGAATTTAGTTACCACTTACTGGCTCTACTTTTCAACTCCTTTTGGAGGCATTTTTGCCATCACGGTAAACTCCCTGCTGATGTCGCTG
>Ga0098067_1000518_pt1 | contig 14413 bp, 5 predicted proteins | sample 26_taG_FD_92578 | JGI IMG/M metagenome (GOLD analysis project Ga0098067, IMG submission 92578) | Marine viral communities from Cariaco Basin, Caribbean Sea - 26_WHOI_OMZ | ecosystem: Environmental > Aquatic > Marine > Oceanic | place: Caribbean Sea: Cariaco Basin | collected 2014-11-09
AGCTGCCTCGGCAAAGGTCATACCCTCGTCTAAGCTTTTTAGTACTTGTTTGCGAAAATCTAGCGAGTAAGTCATGGTCTTTATAATAACAATTGAATTTGATAATTAGTTTATAACACTTTTAGGTGAATTTGACTATATATCTGTTCAACATTTCTACCACCCACATACACCCCTCCTTGATTAGCAACGGGACCTTTATAAATTGTAGTCCCTTTAGGTATTCTTATCGCGTATACAGATTCGATAGGTGATGACCCTGTCAAAGCACCACTGTTATCAATCCATTGAGGTTTAACTGCTAAATCGATTCGTACTTGAGCAATTGACTTAACAGGTTTTTCAGTAAACCATTGACCCAACGCGTTTTTCCCACCACCACCTTTTCCAGCCCTATACAACACTATATCTTTATCTAAAATAATAGAGTTGTATTTACCACCTGAGAAATTCAGCGCTGGATTATCTTTTGGAATATTAGATACTTGTGATAATGGACCTGGATTCTCTACCATATTAAACTGGTAATTCTGATTCGTTCCTATTCCTTTTGCAGTCGCTTTAGCAGCAGCTCCTTTAGCAATACTATTTTTTGCAATATTCGTAACAGTTTTAGCAGCTCCATATCCTAAGAGTGCATAATCCTCAGGATATATCGGCGTTATAGCACCAGAACCTACATTAGCTACTTGACTTGCCGCTGCTTTAGTTTGTGACTCTAATGCAGTTCCTAAGTTTCTTCTTGGATCGTTACTTCTTGAAGAAGTACCGCCGTTTGGCGGTGAAGGTGGGTAGGTATTTGTCAGTAAGGTATTATAATTATACTGATTGTTATCAGATCTTAAAAATCCTATATCATTACCTTTGTTATCAGTAATCCTATTCCCTTTGTTATCTTTTAAGTAAACTGAGCTATTGCTTCTTGCCATCTCATCGATAACATCTTCAGCTTTCTTGTAGTCTGCAAGGTACGCGTTTCCAAGTGAGGCACCTAGTTGACTTGAAGCACTGATACCATTTCTTATACCTTGCTCATACTGATTATATTTTTTATTACCTTGAGCATCTACCTCTGCGTAGGCAGCGCCATAAAGCAAGTTCAACCAGTATTCTTCTGAACCCTTGTTTCCTTTTGCTAATAACTTCGCACGTGCTTTTAGCGCGTTAATTTCACTCGGATGCAGCTGTCTATTGTTCGCATCCACATTAGTCGCCGTCACCGTACTTGCCGTGTCAAGTCCAGAAGCACTACCTGCGCCTAGTAGCGCAAGACTCACCACACCGCTTGCCGTCCCTTTAGCGATACTTTCACTCATACCGCTTGTAATCAGTGACTCTGCTATCTTATCTTGCAAGTTATTAAGCGTTGGAGCAGCGGCAGCTACGCCACCTGTCGTTAATGCACCCTCGACACTACCTGTACCTAATGCACCAAGCGCCGTATGAGCCGCGACACGATAGATTCCGCCTTCATCCCATTTGGCAATAGCTTCATTTTTCTCCGCATTACTAAGCGTAGTGTCAGCTATGATCGCTTTGATTCGATTATTGGCAAAGTCCCCAACGGCCTTCGGTGCTTCCTTGCCAAAGTCTTTAGTAATCTGCGTCTGCGCACCAAGCTCCTCATTCACTCGACCAGCATCAAAGCTATTCTCAAGTTTACCCGCTAGGGTTTCACGGTTATCAGTGGTGAATATGCCTTGTGGATCATTGTAACCACCGACCCCGCCTTTGGTGATACTGCTATCGCTATCGCCATCAGTACTATAGCCAAGCCCATTCATGGTCGCTTGTGGTTTACCTGTGGTTTTACCGATACTTAGACCGACAGAGATCGCATCACCATCATAGCTACTCATATTCTGAATGTCTTCTGCTTCAATGCCTTGTTGAAAGACGATGTTACTCTTACCATTGGCTTGGGCAGCTTTTGATGTGACAAACACGCCACCTTTGAAGGTGCCTTTGCCTTGGGTGATAAGGTCGGCTTCGTTGGCGAAAATACCAGATTGCTCCCCAACGGCTTTGTAGTCAGAGTTAAGATTGGTTTTGCCGCCATTGACCGAAAGACTAGAGCCTGCGCCTTTCATATCAATATCAGCGCTAAAGCCTATATTCTTTTGTTTGCTATCATAAGTGGCGGTGTCTTGTAGCGATTCGATGGTCATGTCACCGCCGATAACGCCTTGAACTTTATTGGTATTAAATACGACCCCTTTACCATTAAAATCATTACCAATATCAAGGGTGGTGGTGCCACCGACATTGACTTGGCTATTGGCATAGGTAGTGCTGTCACTGTTGGCATAACCTTTGCCACGACTGGCGCTGGCAGTGATGCCCATGCCGCTGCCAGTAGATGCATAGGCACCGATGGCGGTACTTGAGCTTTTGTTGTTACTACGGGTATTACTGTTTTGCGCGACACCATTAACGTTTAAGTTGTTGTCCGCTTGGAATAAGGTATCATTGCTTACGGTTAGATTACTGCCATTGATGTTGATATTACTATCAGTACCTGCCCCTGTGGCGATCAGGGTAAGGTTGTTGGTGGTGATGCTGGAGCCTTGGTTGGCCTCAGTGACGCTTGAGCTGTTCGATTGGCTCTTTTGTGTACCGATGGTGGCTTGAATACGGGTGTTGCCAACGCCGTTCAAATTGCCACTTTGTAGGGCGCTTGCTGCGCGATTGAGGTCTTTGGCTAAGGCTTTGACCTTTAATAAGCCTGCAGCACTTGCCATACCTTTCATGCGTATACTTTGGGTGTTGCCTGCTGCATCAACTAGGTCGTCAATGGCACGAGCGCTATCGATGAGGCTGTTTGAGACTGAGACAGTCAGACCACTTTGCTTAAAGTGTTGCTCGCCTTGATTGGTGTAAACATCTAGGACGCTGTCGATGTTGATGTCTTGAGCGCGAATGATGGTGTTGCCGCGATTGGGGTCGTTAGCATCAGCATTGATGTCTTTGTCAGTGTCTGTGCCCATTCCGGCGATGAGGTTGCTACCTGTCTGCTGATAAGCGCCGCCTGCGGTGATGATGACGTTGCCATCGATGGCACCGATATTGCTTGCAGTATGAGTCAATGCGGTACGGGCAGTATCATCATTACTTTGCTGTTTGCCGATGGTAAAGCCTAGACCGCCATCACTGCCAAACAGACCTGACTTTTTAGTTTGGCTAAAGGTGCTTTGGCTTGCAGTGTTCTGTGCGGCTAAGATGTCGATGTCACCACCCGCGGTGAGAGTAGTGCCTGTGTCACTGATGGCGTTGGTGCCGGTGAGACTGATGTCTCGACCCGCTTGTATGGCAACTTTATTGCCTTCTATGTTGCTGGCGATGGCGTTATCACTTTGCGAGTCAAATCTATCCTGGGTGGTCTTTTTACTTAAGAAGCTTTTGCTGGTGGTTTTGGTCGCTGTGCTTAGGTTTTGGGTGTTACGACCTTCAGTAAAGGTGATGCTATTGTCTGCGGTAATGCCAACTGTGCCGCTATTGCTGCTAATTTGGGTGGCGGTGCTGGTGATGTTGTTGCCAGCTTTGATGATAATGTCACTGTTACCGGTAAGTGTACTGCCGACATCGATGCTGGCTATTTGAGTGATGCCTGTGCGGTTTAGAGAGGAACAATAAGCAAAAGCATGAGAAACTTGGCTTATAGATTTGGGTTCTTTAATGGTCGTGAAATATGCGGGGCATGGGCTATTGTTCTATACAGGTTAGCTTTGCGTCTCGTCCCTCGGCAAAAACAGATACAACTTGATATTTGATTGAAACGATGATTTAATATTTAATTTAATAAGAGGCTGGGTGTCGCTAGCTCCACCCAGCCTACGGGCTTCTACAGTTACCATAGGCAGCATCAAAATTTTCACGCAACTTAAAAAATTAAATTAAATATTATTGACTTGTAAATAAATCATAATTTTCTTCTTCAAATTCTTGTAAATATCTTTCCCAATTTTTTTTAAGCAAGCTTAAACCATTTTCATTTTCCCTACACGCAAGGTCATTCTCATTAATAGGCATATAGCTTACAAAACTTTCGATATCCGTCGGATAATCAAAATCTGCATAAATATCATCAATTAATTGAAATGGATTTTCGTAACTATTTCTTGTTATATAGATGTATTTCAAAATTATATAAAGCCATCTTTTTGAAATAATATCTTTTTTATTTTCACTTAATATTTTGAATAGATTATCCATTCTACTTGCAACATCATATTCACTGCCTTCAGCAAAATCCAAATATACAGACAAATTAAAGTCGGTATCATTTCCTGAATTTAGTAAATTGTTTACGTAATGTTCTACATATTCTAAATCTAGAATATTATTTTTATAAGACCAACTTATATCATTCCAAGTTAATGATAAGCTATCCAAAAACTCAAAACTAGAATTTGGTAAACTAAACATTTTATTTCCTTTAATTAGTTTTTAGGTACTTTTTGATTAGGTTTTCCGTTAACTACACCATTTTTAATAAATCTTTGATGTGTGATACTCCCTGCAGAATCTAAAATATATTCGAAAATTCCTTTATTATTGTTGAGCTTACCAGGTGTTTGTAGAAGTATTCTTTTCACTTTATCACCTCCCACTATTTCAAAAACCTCACCTGCTTCAAGCTGTTTTTTTGACAGTATTGAAGCAGATCTATGACCTACATCTTCCTTTAAACCGCTTCCAGTACGATTAGCTTTCAGAATTGAATCAGATACATTTTTAATGTCTAATTTTGAACTATTACTAGTGCCTCTAGCAACACGCGAACCACCGACACCTACTGCGCCTTGAGCTATTACTCCAAGTATACCATCTTCTCTAGACGCCGCATCACCTTGCCATCTAGAGTATCGACTTACAAACTGATCATTATTAAATGTTACTCCTGTACGTAAGCTTCCCGTGCCAAGCCCACCTAAATTCTCTATTTGAGAATATAATTTAGGATCAAAAAGTGTGTTACCTTTATATTTCTCGCTACCTGCGTAGTAATTTTTAATGTGTTGCCCACATCTTTGATAGTTGTAGTTTGTCTCACAATCATTAGCGAAGCTTGCTTGCTGTACTCTATCAAGCTTTTGATATACATTATTGACACGGGTAATACACCTCTGATTACCATTACAACCTTTTAAACCTTTGAGCCAATTCTCTAGTTGTATATGATTCAAATAATTATTCTGCGTCTGATTGACACTACTAGCGGCTCCTGCTGTGTCACCACCAACGACGCTACCGATACCTGCTGATAATCCTAGAAGTAGCGCAGCTTTAGTTGTTTCATCAACTCCCTGTTCGTCCAAATAGCGACTTACCGCAGGAATAGAGACCGCGGTTGTTCCACTCGCTAATGCACCGTCAACGCTTCCCGTTGCGATAGCACCAACTAAGGTATGCATAGCGACACGGTAAGCCCCGCCTTCTGCCCATTTATCCGCTTCGTCTACTTTACCTTGTTCAATAAGAGCCAATTGTCTGTTGGCTGCAAAGTCCCCCACCGCCTTAGGCGCTTCTTTACCAAATTCTTGGGTAATCTGTGTCTGCGCCCCAAGCTCTTCATTGACACGATTTGCATCAAACACATTCTCAAGCGCACCCGCATACTCAGCGCGGTTATCGGTTGTGATACCACTATTACCTGCAATGCCTGTTATGCCTGCACGAGTTGTACTGCTATCACTGTCGATGTCCGTGCCATAGCCAAGCCCATTCATCGTCGCTTGAGGCTTACCTGTCGTATTACCTAGACTCACGCCAACCTGTATCGCATCGCCGTCATAGCTGGTCGTGTTCTCAATATCTTGAGTAGTGATACCGCCACGACTGACATAGTTATTAAGTCCAGCCGCTACCGCCGCATCAGTCGTGGTAATCGCCCCACCTATCAAATCAGTCTTACCTTCTACAGTTAGATCTATGCCACCATCACCCGTGAAGATACCTGACTGCTGACCCACCGCTTTATAGTCCGCATTAATATCCGTCTTGCCACCATTGAGCGATAGGCTTGAGCCTGCGCCTTTTAGATCAATATCAGCGATAAAGCCCATGTTCTTCTGGTTGCTATCATAAGTATAAGTATCTTGTAGCGATTCGATGTTGACGTCGCCGCCGATCACGCCTTGGGTTTTATCCGTGTTGATGACGCCGCCTTTGATGTTAAGGTCATTGCCAATATCTAGGGTAGTCGTACCACCCACGTTAATTTGGCTATTCGCGTAGGTAGTAGTGTCGCTATTAGCGTAACCTTTACCGCGACTGGCGTTAGCGGTGATGCCAAAACCGTTTCCTGTAGACGCATAACCACCAATAGCGGCGCTTGAGCTTGAGTTAGTGCTACGGGTAGTACTGTTTTGGGCGACACCGTTGACGTTAAAGTCGTTGTCCGCTTGGAATAGGGCGTTATTGTTGACGGTTAGGTTACTGCCGTTGATATTAATGTTGCTATCAGTGCCAGCACCTGTGGCGATAAGCGCTAGGTTGTTAGTATTAATATTTGAGCCTTGATTAACCTCGCTGTAGCTACTGCTATTAGACTGGCTCTTTTGGCTGCCAACGGTGGCTTGAATTCGGGTGTTGCCCATACCTTTTAGGCTATCTGCATTGATACCACCAGCGAGTCCTTTTGTAGCACTAGCAGCTTGTTTGGCTAAGGCTTTGACCTTTAATAAGCCTGCAGCACTTGCCATACCTTTCATGCGTATACTTTGGGTGTTGCCTGCTGCATCAGCTAGGTCGTCAACGGCACGAGCGCTATCGATGAGGCTGTTTGAGACTGAGACAGTCAGACCACTTTGCTTAAAGCGTTGCTCGCTTTGATTGGTGTAGATATCTTTGACGCTATCAATATTAATGTCTTGCGCGCGGACAACAGTGTTGCCCCGATTGGGGTCATCAATGTTCTGATCACTATCTGCGCCCATGCCAGCGATAAGGTTGCTGCCTGTCTGCTGATAAGTGCCGCCTGCATTGATGATGACGTTGCCATCAATCGCACCTACTTTACTGGCGGTATGAGTACGCGCCGTTTTGTCATTACTGTCATCGGTTTGTTGCTTACCGATAGTGAAGCCAAGACCGCCACTTGTGCCGAACAGTCCTGATTTTTTGGTTTGACTAAACGAGCTTTCACTAGACGTATTCTCAGCCGCTAGAATGTTGACATCACGACCTGCTGAGAGCTGGGTGCCGCGATCACTGATAGCATTGGTGCCAGTAAAGTTGATATCTTGTCCTGCTTGGACGATGACTTTATCGCCTTCGATATTACTGCTGATGGCACTATTACTTTGCATGTCATAGCGATCTTGAGTGGTGGTTTTACTTAAGAAACCCTTATCAGTGGTTTTCACCGCGGTACTGAGGTTCTGTTTGTTTCTTCCTTCCGTAAAATCGACATTGCCGTCAGCTAAAACACCAACCGTGCCATTAGCACTGGTTATTTGGCTGGCGACTCCTGTGATATTTTTGCCTGCTTTAAGGATAAGGTCATTTGTACCGCTAAGTTGACTGCCGATATCAGTAGATTCACCTTGCTTAAAGTAGTTATTGGCATCACCAATACTATTGGACTGGTAGCCCACGTTGACAGCATCAAGCTTAATATCGCCTTTGGTGTCAATGACACTACGGCCCCCTTGATTATGAAAGCGTCCAGCAGCAAAGGTGGTGTCGCCATCGATATTGGCGACAAAAGTATTCAATGGGTTACCGTTGTCATCTACCTGATCTTTGAGACCATCACCGACATAGATACTGGCTATTTGGCTAATGCCAGTACGTGTACTGTTGCTAGCCCCTTTGACAGAACTGGTACTGTAGGTGAGGCTTTGATTGTTCAAGTCACCACCCACATCGAGCTGCATGGCACTGTCTGCGCCGATAGTGGCACTAAGGTTGTTTAAGTCGTTAGCCGTGCCAATCTGGACGTAGTTGCCTTTGATTAGACCGCCATTCACATTGGTCAAGTTTTTTGCATTGATGTTAACCTGTTTATGACCAACAATATTGCCTTGGTTATTCAAGTCACCTGTCAGCTGCATGTCAAGGTTATTGGCAGCGATCAGGTTACCTGTACCATCAATTTGATCGACGGCTTGGCGGGTGTAGACTTTGGGAACGAGTACCTTTTGACTGCTACCATCATCTAACGTAATGCTCTGCTGTACCAGCCAGACGATATCGGTGGTCAATTTGGCGACTTGGTCATCAGTGAGCGCAATCCCTGGACGTAGGTTTAGCGTCTGCGCAGTGATGATACCCGCATCCATAAGCCCTTGGTACTGCGCGTCTTGATTGCTGTAGTTTTCTAGGTAGTAGCGACCTGTCAGCATCATAATCTGATCACGGATATACTGCTGCTCATAGTAGCCATCGCCAAGGCGCTTTTGCGTGATATTAGGGTTCAGCTGTAACCGCTCTAACATATAGTCAGATGACAGCCAGTTTTTATAGTTGGCAAAGGCAGGATCGGTCTCAATGAGGTAATCGGCGCTGCTGTCAGGGTTGGTGCTATACAGGCTGCTGTTTGGTAGCGTTGGCGCGTCATTACTGCTACGAATTTCTTCCGTCGGAATATTGCTGGTTTGTGGCGCGTTACTGTCCGTCACCTCATAAGCCACGACGGTTTTGTCTATATTTTGGTTTAAAATAGGGAGCTGGTAGCTATCAATTCTCTCAGGCGCTTGCACATACGCACCTTTGTCATCTTTTTCAATTTTATGACTGCCACCAAAAAAACCATCAGATTCAACATGTCTATAGGTCATTTTACCATTTTCGATATATTTGGTTTTATACCCCTGCAGATCTTGTTTACCAACATTATTGACGGTATCTCCTGTCACTAGAAAACCATCGCCCAGACCAATCTGGCTTTTATCATTATTTAATTGATCACCGATAAGCGTAATGACACCACCAGATACGATTCTGGCAGGGTCTGATACTATCGTTCTATCTTCTGTAATACGTTCATCAAACTCAAATATCCAAAAATTTTCGCCACCGCTTTCACCTAAAGGTTTATCAGTCGCAATAACATAAAGATCCTCATCATCAAGCTCTTTGTCATCACGCAATTCAACTTCATTTTCGTTATATTTTCTGCCATTTTTGCCATCAGCGAATTGTTTTTTACCTTCATGTTCTTCGATGGTAAAAGCTTGAGTCACAAAATCCGCGTTCACATTATTGAGCGTGTCCGTCGTGATACTCATATCCCCTACCGATTCGATAGAAGCGCCTTTATTGGTGACGGTTCTCGCACGGCCTATGGCTTGATGCTCAGCATCTAAGCTGCCACCAATATGTAGCTCGCCATTACTCAGTATTTTAGCCTGACCATTAAAGTCTGAGTTAAATTTGCCTGCGCGTGCCTGGTTGGGATCATTATTTAAGCTCACAACGCCAATATCAAGGCGAGTACGCGCAGCAATTACTGGTGCTGGGGCGGTTGTACTGGCAGTCATAACACCAGTCACAGCATCAGGGCTATTGTTCAGCGTCTTAGCTGATATGGCAATATGGTCACCAAAGATACGACCATTACTGTGGTTGTTGACACGATCTCCAGCTGTAAGATAGGTGTTTGCACCATTGATCAAACCGCTATTATCAATATCTTTTGCCGCATTAAGTGCTGTTGTGCCATTGCTGATCAGCTCAGCACCTTTTTGATTACGGACATTTTGTGCGTTGATATTGAGCGCATTTTGTGCAGACAACGTATCTGAATTGGTAAAGTTACCTTGCGTCTTTATGGTCAGATTACCCGCTTGTATATCGCTATTAGTACTGTTGATAACAATATCATCAAAGACATCGATAGTGGCGCGCTCAACACCAATCATGGTGCCGCCCGTATTGCTATAGCCTTTAGCAGCCACATTGAGGTTTTGATTGGTTTTTATATCACCTTTGTCATTAATAAGCATGCCATCGGTATCAATACTGAGATTGCTTTCGCTGCTGAGTAGCCCTTGCGTGTTGTCTAGCGCTGTACTTTTGATACGAATACTGTCGTTGGACTGTACCTTGCCTTTGGTATTGTTAAACTGGCCCACTGCTTGCAAGTCAATTTTACCTGATGCCGCAATAATCCCGTTCTGATTGTCAATGCCATCAGCGGACTGGATACGAATACTGTTGGTCGCGGTAATCTGACCTTTGCTGTTATCAAAATTAGCCAATTGCCAATCAATTTGATCGAGTTGTAGACGACTGTCAGTATTAGAGGCACTACCATTATCAGCGATATCAAGGGTGCTGACCGCTAAGCTAGATTTAGCTTGGTTAGCCACACTATCGGTTGCAACATTGATCTTACTATTGCTGTAGATACTGCCCGTATTGGTGAGATTATTTGCGTTAATATTGCCATCGCGAGTAATAACGGGTAATGGCGCAGGCGTTTCAGATGGCTGACTGGTTGGATTTGTACCCACACTGCTGCCGTTGTTGGCAGTTGTCGGCGGGGTTTTAGAAGGCGGCATACTGGGCGGCGTGCTCGCGTCCGCATAGAGGTCTTGACCAATAATACCGCCTTGCTTATTGAGCAGCTGAGAGCTATCAATGGCAAGGTTACCCAACCCAGTTTGTAGTAGTGAGCCGCTGTTGTTTAATGATGCCGCTTTTACATCAAAGCTACCTGTAGATATTTCGCCTGAGTTATTGATAGCGCCAGTTTGCTGGAGTTGTAACGTATCGCGGCTACTGAGCACACCGCTGTTATTTAAGGTACTGCTATTCAGCGTAGCGGTCTCACGAGAGCTTGCAATCGTCCCTGAATTATCAACATCAAAGCCTTTGGTGACGATGTTAACCTTACCTTGATTGGCAATCAGACTACCCGAATTGATTAGATTACCATTGTTATCGAGTTGCAGACCGCCAGCGCTTGCCACGATACTACCAGCATTGGTGACCCCCATGCCTTTATCGGTACCGATCAGACGGATCTTCCCTGCATACATTGCCCCCAGTGCTGAGACATCCAATGCCACACCCGTGGTTTGGTTACTATTATTTGCAGCGTTCTTAGAGGTAATAACAGTATCTTTGGTATCTTCTTCATAACTAACTTGATTACTGCCCGTGATAACATCTAGATTTTTAGCGTAGACTCCTGCATTAATCTCGGTGGTCTTAGCGATAATCTGCGCATAATCACTACCTAGGCTGTCCATACCATCGCCATCGATACGAACCTTCCCACCTGTCACATCAAAGCCAGTGAGCTTGCCTTGATCCATCAGGGCTTGCCCCGTCGTCAGTGTGGTACGGGATGCATTGATAAATCCGCAACCAGCACAGGTAATACCAGCAGGGTTGGCAATCACTAGCTCTGCTCGGCCACCTGCGATCTCGGTATAGCCGCTTAGTCGGCTCGGATCGCTTGAGTTGACCTCGTTTAGAATAACGCGAGCCTCACCGCGTGCCAGATATGGGTTACCCTCTACCCAACCCGCAAGCTGCGTCTGTGCATTTTTACGGCTGTTATTGAGAATGGCGCCATCAGCACCGACATCAAACTGACTAAAGACGTTGCGTGAGACCCCAGCTTTACTTGGCGTCTGAATATTGACTTGGGTTGTGCCATTGGATGATTTTAGTATGGTGGCTTGCTGAGCGGCAGCCGCGTTGCGATCAGCGACAATATTGGTGCTATCAGCATAGGCGTTATGACTGACACTACCAACCATGGTCGCAAGCCCTAGCGCTAGCAGTATATGCGCACGCAGGGGCATAAACCTGCCGCCTTGATAGTAGACATTAATTTGAGCAGCCGTTTGCGAGCCGCCTGCAACTTGACTGACCGCACTGCCACCCTCGCTAGGGTTGCTTGTTTTACCTTGAGAGCGTGCGGCCTCTGACACCACCATGAGCATTCCACGGGCTTTGTTAAAGATAACTCGGTAGCATTGAGCGTTCATGGTGATGTCCTTTGAGATAATTTTTTATACAAAAAGTTTGATAGTAAATATAGTTTTGACAACGATAGGATTTAGTACTGCCAGCCAAGACTAAAGCCAGTCACCCAGTCTTTATCACTAAAGTTATCAGGCTGTTTGATCGGGTAGCCTGCAAATAAATCATAGCTAGTGCGTAATGGGGTGACGTAGCCTTTGACACCTACAACGCCACCAACCAAATGATGACCGAGCAGTAAATCATCTTGAGAGTCGTTATCGAGCTTGACGTAACCGGCATCAATACCCGCATACATGGCATGGGGTTTATCTCCTAGATAGGCGCTAAGCTCTTGTCTTAAGATGGCACCATGATCCCCGCTTAAGCTGCGCTCGCCATCAAAGCCTCGCACGCTATAGCGACCACCGATGATAAAGCGCTCATTTGGTACTAAAGCTTCGGTAGCGTATTGCCCTTTAAAGGTGGCATGGTAATTGAGCGCTTTGTTAGCAAGCTTGATAGGCTGATTGACATCAATATTGGTTTTGATAACACCGGCGCGCGCACTGCCTTCATTAAATAACGCCTCAGGCGGGTCGATGGCGTCAAATGCACCCGTACCGCGTTGATACATCACATCGCCAATCCACTGGGTTTTACCAATGACCGTCTCGTAGCCTACCCCTGCTTGATAGCCTGCGGTACGGCGCTTTTGTACTTCAACCTCGGTGTCATCGATAAAGTTGCTTTGCTGCTTGGCAAAGCCGCCCGCTTTTAGATAAGTCTTGCTGTGATTATCACGGTGCACCAAATGGTTAACGAGCACGTCGGTGTTGTAAGACTCGCCGCTATAGACGTAGTCTTGATTAGCGCCAGCGACCGTTTGATCATAGTTGTAGCCGCTATGGGTAAAGGTTAGTTGGGTATTATCAAACGGCAACACATAGCCAACGTTATAACCCCAGCTGCCATCGCTATCCTCATTACCGCCGTCTAAATCATGATTGTAGGACAGATAAAGTAAATCGTTATGCCACGTTGGGTTGTCGAGTGACAGCGTCACATTGCCTTGATAGACGCCTGTGCTGTCTTGACCTGAGTCATCTACCGTTGCCGATAGACGCCAGCGCTTGCCCTGCTGCCATTTGACTTGGATATCACTATAGCCAGGTGTTGTCATACGACTGCTTGGGGCAATAGAGAAATCGGCATCAGCGGTCGGCACGCGTTTAAAGTTCTCTAGCGCCTGCTCAATATCACGGACATTGAGCAGATCGCCAGACTTCATGGGCATGGCAGGGGCAAAGTTAGCAGGGTTACCACTGTTATCGATATAGATAGGGCGAGTAGATTGAAGGTCAGTGGCCGTGATTTGATCAATACGACCAGGAATGAGGGTTAGGAATAGGTTGCCTGACTTGAGGTTTTGGTTTTCTACCAAGACGCGTGTGGTGACATAGCCTTTTTCAATAATGCGGTTTTGGACGTTGGTGACCAGCTGGTTGATGTCGTTGGCGGACAGGCAACTGCCTAATAAAGAACCACTACCTGTCGTATAAGGCATCAGGGCAAAGGTGAACGTGTCGCTCAGCTCGCCTGTTAGGTAAATATGATTGATGTCGAAACAAGCGGTTGAGACGGGATCAGTACTCTGAGGGCTAGCTGATACAATAGGAGCTGAAGGTGCTTGTTGATAGGTGTCAGTATTTATATTGACATTGGGCTTAACCAATTGCTGCTGTTTTAACGCCTCACTACGCTGCTCTTGGTATTGTTCCGGTGTAATGGCATGAGCGCTCATAGTAACCAGAATGCTAGCCACACTAAGTGATAAAGCACTCAACGCGTGATTTGTAATACGCGCTTTTGAAATATCTGTATACATAAGTCCACCATTTTTATAATGATGGATTATGCTACCGACTGATGTTCAATGCAAGCTGTTTTGTATTCATTAGCTCATTGTTTTGATATGATTTTTTAGAATAACCTTGTAACTATCCCCTAAAATAGCACAGCTCAAACGTAGAATTTCTTATAAAATACCCATAAGGAGTTTTGATATGAGCAAACGAATGACTGAGACCTAAATCGTATCGATATTAAAAGAAGCAGAAGCTGGGATACCTGCTAAAAAGCTGTGTCGTAAATACGGGATTGCTAGCTCGACTTTTATAATGAGGAACGTTAAGAAACAGTCTGGGAGACTGTTTTAGTGACGCAAGACGAAGCGATAGCGAAGTTAGATCCAAGTATGGAGGTATGGAAGCCTCTGATGTTAAGCGATTAAAAGAGCTTGAAGAAGAAAACCGTAGGCTCAAACAGATGTATGCTGATTTAAGCCTTAAAGCGCAAATGCCCGAAGAGTGAACCGCCCCGGGATTGTCGGAGACCTAATATTCTGAGAGAATACGACAATGAAAAGACAAACCTATACTCCTGAGATTAAAGAACGCGCCGTTCGCATGCTGATTGAAGCGGCAGGCGA
>Ga0098067_1000519_pt1 | contig 14389 bp, 10 predicted proteins | sample 26_taG_FD_92578 | JGI IMG/M metagenome (GOLD analysis project Ga0098067, IMG submission 92578) | Marine viral communities from Cariaco Basin, Caribbean Sea - 26_WHOI_OMZ | ecosystem: Environmental > Aquatic > Marine > Oceanic | place: Caribbean Sea: Cariaco Basin | collected 2014-11-09
CTATCGCCCTACCCCAACTGGTCATTTTAGGGCTGCTGATATAACGAGGTTGCGCTGTCCCCCATTGCTCGCTAAAGCTAATTACAGGTGTACCGTCATCTATAGTCGTCAATTGTGCTACTTGTGCACACCAAGGCGTGATGACATTTTTCGCCAGCCACGGTTGGATGAATTGCTGAAACTCGCTACTTTTCGCCGTAAAAAACTGCGCACCAAACTCAAACTGCCATTGTTTATCTTGTACTGAATTACCTGACTCTGCGGGATTGGCAGGTTTTTTATAACGAGTTGCTAGACGGCCTACCCCGCCAGACTTTTCGAAGATATCAATCTCTAACGCTTGGCCCAATTCAGCAAATTTGCGCTCAAGTAAGGTCGCAGTGATAAGGCCCGTAAGCCCTGCCCCAATAATAGCGATACGAGTGGGCGCATCTATAGTAGCAAGATCAGTAGCAGTATTAACGGAAGCAATAGGCTCAGACATGGCAAGCAGCACACAATAGTAAGGAGGCGCTTATTGTGTCAAAGTGGCGCGAGATTGGCTAGCGTTATTCGTGGCAGTATTAACTCATCATAAAAAAGCCCCTAAAAAAACCCCACTATCCAAAGACAATGGGGTTTTTCATTATGCAAAGATTAACACGCTTAAGATTTAAAAATCATATGCATTTAACTTATTCGCAGCTGGCTTGTTTTTCCGTTTTGACCGTCTCGATCAATTCATCCAAGATATCGGCATCGGCTAACGTGGAAGTATCGCCTAGACCCTCATATTCACCGGCGGCAAGCTTACGCAAAATACGGCGCATAATTTTACCTGAACGAGTTTTCGGTAATGCATTAACCAAGTAAACCGCATCAAGGTTGGCAATGGGGCCGACTTCTGCGCGCACGTGACGATTTAGCTCGCCTTTTAGCGAGTCAGAGGCCTCTTCGCCCGCTTTTAAGATGACATAAGCACAGACGCCTTGACCTTTAATATCGTGTGGCATACCCACGATAGCCGCTTCAGCAGTAGTCGGATGCGCGACTAGAGCACTTTCAATTTCAGCCGTGCCTAAACGGTGACCCGATACGTTGAGGACGTCATCGACACGACCGGTAATCCAGTAGTGACCGTCTTCATCACGCATTGCTCCATCTCCAGTGAAATAGTTACCTGGATAGGTCGTGAAATAAGTCTCTAAGAAGCGCGCATGGTCATTATAAATAGTCCGCATTTGTCCTGGCCAGCTGTCTTGGATGACCAAGTTGCCTTCAGTCGCGCCATCCAGTACTTCACCATCCGCATCAACGATCGCAGGTTGAATACCATATAGCGGGGTCATAGCTGCACCCGGTTTCATATCGACCGCATTCGGTAGTGGCGCCATTAAGATACCGCCAGTTTCCGTCTGCCACCAAGTATCGACGATAGGACAACGCGCCTCACCGACCACATTATAGTACCAGTCCCAAGCTTCTGGGTTGATAGGCTCACCGACCGAGCCCAAGAGACGCAAGCTAGAACGGTTGGATTCGCGCACATAAGCATCGCCTTCTTTCATCATCGCGCGGATAGCCGTTGGTGCGGTATACAGAATACTAACGTCATGCTTATCAATGATATGACCGATACGCGCCCAAGAAGGATACTGCGGCACGCCTTCAAACATGACCGTGGTGGTACCATTGGCTAGCGGACCATACGTCGTATAACTGTGGCCGGTAATCCAACCCACATCTGCCGTACACCAGAACACATCATCGTCTTTAACATCAAAGACATCGCGGAAGGTAGACAGCGCATAGGTAATGTAGCCACCGGTGGTATGGACCACGCCTTTTGGCTTACCAGTAGAGCCTGAGGTATAAAGTAAGAATAAGGGGTCTTCAGCATTCATCGGCTCAGGCGCACAGTCTTCCGTCGCATTATCGATGACGGTGTGATACCAAACGTCGCGGCGACCACTCATCGGGATAGAGTTACCCGTACGATGGACCACTATAACCTTTTGCACACATTCCGTGCCATCCATATCTAGGGCACGATCCACGCTAGTTTTTAATGGCGTATGTTTACCACCGCGCATGCCTTCATCGGCTGTAATGACCAATTTTGCTTGGCTATCCACAATGCGACTGCCCAGACTCTCCGCCGAGAAACCGCCAAATACGACGGAATGGACTGCACCAATACGGGCACACGCCAGCATAGCTACAGCGGCTTCTGGAATCATCGGCATATATAGAGTGACGCGATCACCTTTGCCCACGCCCATTTTACGCATAGCGTTACCGAGACGGCAGACTTCAGAATGCAGCTCTTTGAAAGAAATGATTTTATGCTGTGAGGGGTGGTCGCCTTCCCAAATGATGGCAGGCTTAAAAGGATTGTCTTTTAGATGGCGGTCGATACAGTTGACCGAAATGTTTAGCTCACCGTCTTCAAACCATTTGATGTTAAAGTCATCGAGGTCATAATTGACGTTTTTGATTTTGGTAGGTTTTTTCATCCAGTCAATCAGTTCAGCGCGTTCAGCCCAAAACGCTTCGTTGCTATCATGAGATTGGATAGAGTTTTGATAATCTTTGGCGTATTTTTCTGGATTAGTATTGGCTTTAGCAGCGAATTCAGCGCTGTTGGGATAAGACTTCATTGTCATTGTGTTGCTCCTGCGATAGATACTGCTCCTCTGCCAGGCTAGATTTTGACCCTTAAAAAACCATACTATAGATGGCTCTCCTAAGTGCACTAAAAACCTGAAACCCTAGTAACAGAGGCAACATTTCATCTTCCATAATGGGATTGCCCGAATGAATAGTGTGACAAATATGGGCTCTGGTTGCAAGATAAACCCCACCAGTTAGGTATTTTTAATCATGATGATAATACGATATCTATCATTATTAATAATAATCCCTAGTGTTAAAGTGGATTAAAACAGTATTTTACCTCTAATCATGTAGGCTAACGGCTATGAAAGACCAGTAAATTCTGCACCTCTATAAAGGGGTTTTTGCATTAGTAAAAAATATAGAAAATATAGAAGATATAGAAAATAATGACGCTTATTTTAAATAAGGCCATCTAAATACAGTTTTGAAAGAAGCTATGTCGTAGCAATAGACCCTGTATAATAGCCCTAGCAAAATTATTAGCGGCGATGTTGTTTTTAAGAATCATTTCTAAAAATCGTCATTAATAGTGGTGATTAATAGTTTTCGTTAATAAATGCATAACCCGTCTCCCTCCTTATATACCGCTAAACTGAGCTACTGCCCCTATGTCTGATACCCATAAGCCTGACGCTAGCCACCAATCTTCGCTACTCTCTCGTACGGCTAAATTACCCCCTTGCTCACTTGAGCATCACTATGACGTCATCATTATTGGTGCCGGAGCTGCCGGTCTGTACTGTGCTATGACCGCAGGGCAACGAGGCCGCAAAGTCTTGGTGCTCGACCATGCTAATAAAGCCGGTAAGAAAATCCTGATGTCGGGCGGTGGTCGCTGTAACTTTACCAATTACGTGGTAGAGCCGAGCCACTTTATCAGTGACAACACACATTTCTGTAAATCAGCGCTAAGCCGTTATAGCAATTGGGAATTTATCGGTTTGGTCGCCAAACATGGTATCGCCTATCACGAACGCGAGCACGGCCAACTGTTCTGCGATGATTCTTCCAAAGAGATTGTCGCGATGCTATTAGCGGAATGTGATGCTGCAGGAGCTAAGGTACAGTTGCAGACGGACATCACTCATATCAAGACCTTGCAGGAAGATACTACAGCTACGGATGGTCAGCCGAATTATGTCTTACAAACTTCTAAAGGCAATTATAGCTGCACCTCTTTGGTAGTGGCCACTGGTGGTTTATCCATTCCCACTTTGGGCGCGTCAGGTTTTGGTTATGAGCTCGCTAATGCCTTTGGTCATGAAGTTTATAAAACCGATGCCAGCCTAGTGCCTTTTACTTTTACCGATAAAACGGGCGATTTAATCAAGTCGCTTGCCGGTATTAGCCTGCCTGTGGTTGCTTTTAACGAGCGAGTCTCCTTTAAACTGCCGTTGCTATTTACCCACCGTGGGCTTTCGGGTCCCGCTATGCTCCAACTGTCGAATTATTGGTATCCGGGGGAGCATATCCATATTAATTTGCTGCCAGAATTAGATGCAGCTGCGGCATTATTAGCGCATAAAGCGGCGCATCCTAAGCAGCTAATCCGTACCTTATTTACCGAGCACTTCCCGAAGAAATTACTGGTAGCGCTGCAAATGCACCTGTGGGAAGATTTAAAGACGACCGAATTGGCCAATATTAAAGACGAGCGCTTAGTACAACTGGGCACTACTTTGAATGACTGGCAACTGAAACCGTCGGGTACGGAAGGCTATCGCACGGCTGAGGTAACAAGAGGCGGGATTAATACGGCAGATGTCTCATCAAAGACTATGGAAAGCAAACTGCAGCCCAACCTCTACTTTGTAGGGGAGGTATTGGATGTGACCGGATGGCTCGGTGGCTATAACTTCCAATGGGCGTGGGCGAGTGGCTTTGTCTGTGGTGAGGTAGTTTAGGTTAGTGCGGTTTATTTAATCTAAAACTGTTGCTCTAAAAACAGAATAGAAAAAGCCCCAATAGCATCATACTATTGGGGCTTTTCTTATACTAAATCAGCAGTCTTTTTAAACCTATAACAACAACCTTTTACGACGCTGAAGTCGCAGTATCCGCTAAAAAAGGATAATCCGTATAGCCTTCGCTACCACCGCCATAGAAAGTTTCTGGGCGCTGCTCGTTCAACGGCGCATCTTGTTGAATACGCTCTGCTAAATCCGGGTTAGCAATATAATCACGGCCAAAAGCGACAGCATCGATATAACCGGCTTCCACATTTTTCACGGCTTTTTCAGCGGTATAGGCACCGGCAGCTACGATAACATTATCAAAAGCAGCACGGATCTGCTTACGGAATTCTTCAGTATACGACTCACCACCCGCCCAATCAGGCTCAGAGAGATGCAGATACATGAGACCGCGTTGATTAATCTGCTCGATTAGCCAGATGTTATCTTCCACGTTATACCCAGCTTCCACCCCATTAAAACTGCCCCATGGTGAGATACGGATACCGATATGGTCGGCATCCCAAGCGGCTACACAAGCATCGATGATACCCAGCATAAAGCGAGCACGGTTTTCTTTACTACCGCCATAATTGTCATCGCGTTTATTGATGTATTCCGCCCAAAACTCATGCAATAAATACCCATGAGCCCCATGAATCTCTACCCCATCAAACCCCGCTTCACGGGCATTGCGAGTCGCTTGCGCAAAATCTGCAATCACCTGCTCAATCTCTGCCACACTAGCGGCGCGCGCTGGCGTCACATCCACACGAATGGCATTGCCTTCGCTATCTCTTAGCGTGGTACGCGCTTTAACATCGGTATCCGAAGCTGAAATAGGCGCGCGACCTTCAGGCTGCACGCTTTTATGCGACACCAAACCGGTATGCCACAACTGTACGACAATTTTGCCACCTTTTGCATGGACGGCATCCGTAATGACTTTCCACGCTACGATTTGGTCTTCAGTATGCAGACCAGGTGCACCCGCATAGCCTTTGGCACCAAAAGAAACTTGAGTGGCTTCAGTAATTAACAAGCCACTACCTGCGCGCTGTGAATAATATTCCGCCGCTAATACCGTAGGCACATCGTCCGGCTCAGTCGCGCGTAAACGGGTCAAAGGCGCCATCATGATGCGGTTTTTTAAAGTTTGTGTGCCCATTTTTAGGGGCTGAAATAAGATATCGTTAGCCATAAGGAGCCTTGTTGTCCGTTAAATTAAAACACTTACAAAATGGATGAATCAAAGAGAAACATGAAATAAGTTGTCGATTTATAACCATTAATAAGCCGTCATTGCCAGTCATTATCAGTCATTAATAGCTACTAGACGAACGGTCTATTTGTTAACTTGCTCCTTTATAAGGTATAAAGACTATTATTCCAAGGGGACGTTACAAACAAAAACACCCCTCAAGGCATAAAAATAGCTTAATAGACGCCTTTAGACAGACCTTTAGCAATTATTAACCTTATGAAAAATCTAAAATTATAGAAGTTTCTGGGTGTGATTTTATCGAGATACTAAAGGTTATTAGGTCACAACATCATTAATATCTAGCCAGAAATAATCAGAGGACTGGGCTATGCGTAAACCAACGGTACCACTCATGATGGCGACGAGCCTACTTTTGGGTTTGAGCGCCTGCCAACCTGAGCCAGCTGAACCAGAAATAGCAGATAGTAATCAGCCTGCTGTAGCGCCCACCCCTACCCAACCTACTGAGCAAGAAGCTGTCCCAGAGTTGCAAGAGCCGACGCTGCCAGATGCTGAACCTAACGTGGATAACGATGGCGATACTGATGTCGATGTCGACGTTAATAATGATACTGACACTAATGCCAACAAAGACTCGACCCCTCAGGTGACTGCCCCTCCAGCACCCTCTTCAGTGGCTGCTGCGGCTAAAAACCAACAGCTCTGCACCAGTGTCCGTAAAACCATCGCAGCTGTAAATAGTAAAAGCAAAATGGCAGAGATTACCGCCGTTCAGGAATTATTGCGCGACTGCTTGCCCGCAGCAGATAATGCCTCGGTTTTACAATGGTTAGCGGCATATCAAGCCATGTATGAGCGTTTTTTAGCCCTGCCGAATACGGATACCAGCAATCAAGAAAATTTTTATACCGTCATGGATAAAGCCGCATCCGGCAAGATCGTACCGGAGGCCTTACTCAAGACCATGAGCCCAAGGGCGCAGTATCTAATTGGCTTGGTGGAGCAAGGAGCAGACGTCAGTGTGCAGTATTTAGGGGAAGGCGACTTTCACTTTCATCACGATTTAACAGCGATGGCGAAACTGTTTACCCCCTACTTGCGTAAAGACCAAGCAGCCTTCATTCAGCGGATGGCGCGAGACAATCAAGGCATCTTTTGGAATGACGCGGCGATTGCGGTGCCCTTTAACGAGTTGATAAATCGTGCCTTATTTTGGGAGAGTTATAGCCAACGTTATCCTGATGGTTACGCTACCCGTGATGCCAAAAGACTCTTTAACATTTATCGTTATGTGCTGTTCTTTGGCTCTGAAAACACCCAATGGACCGACGATGCTATCCGCGAGTTTGATAATCTAGCCCAAGCACAAGCTATGCAACAATTGGCCAAACGCTCTAATAGTGTATTAGCAAAAGATGCGCAGAAATTCTTAGAGTTTATGACCTTAGCGGACAGCGAGCGTGAGCTAAAGTACCCACACTCATCTAGCGATATCGCTGACAATATGCAGCGAGAGGGGCAGCTGGCTAAGCAACAATTGCGAGATGCCCTGCAAATCCTCTCCCCTTGGACAGTCGAGGATAATCGCAATTGTCTAGAAGGGGTGGTCTGTACTACTTATAAATTGGAATAAGTTATACAGGAGACTAAGTTATAAAGGGGAATAAGTGCTCTAGTCTTATTTTAAAGCTGTACCGGCACTAAGCATGCAGCATTTTTTAATAGACAAGTCTAAAGATAAATAGGTGCCAAATAGGATGACTACGGAACCAATGATAGCCGGTAAGTCCAAGGCTTCACCCAATAATAAATAGCCTAGAAAGATAGCAAAAATAGGGATGACTAAAGTGATGCTGGTCGCGCGAACCGGACCAATATTTTTGATTAATTGATTCATAAAAATTAGCGCAATAGCGGTTGAGAATACCCCGATGCAAATCATGGATACCCAAGCTTTTGCGCTAATAATTGCCCCATAAGGAAATTGATAGACCGCTACCGGCAGCATAATCACACTGGCAATCATTAAGGAGCCGGCGGTAATAGCGATTGGAGAGACGTGTTCTAAATAATTACGCGTGATATTCGCACCTACCGCATAACCGACACAGGCAAATAACGCATAGCCCATCGGCATTAGCCCTGAACTAGTTCCCGCACTCGCCTCTGCAGCGGCATTGCCAAATAAGTTTTCACTCATCAGAATCATGACGCCCACTACCCCAATGACCAGACCCAAGATCTGCTTTTTAGAGAGCTTATCTTTAAAGAAGATACTGGCGATAAAACCACTCATCATCGGTACTGAAGCATTTAATACGGCCAACACCCCAGCATTGACCGAACGCGCGGAAATAGAAAATAAGATAAAGGGAATAGCGGCAGAAAATAGCCCTACGATCGTTAACGCTTTCCAATTCTCAAGGATGCCCACTCTATTTTTGGCACTAAATACCACAAAAACCAGCATAGTCAGCCCTGCCAACACGACCCGCAAACTGGCAAAAGCCAACGAACCAAATTCCGGCACCCCAATGCGATAAAACACAAAAGACAGCGACCACATAAAGGAGAGCGTAATAAAAGTAATAAGGTCGCGTCTGGTCATTGAGATATCCTATAAAACCTGTAAACGGCAGCTAATCAACCAAACTGCTGCCGCTGTTATGGAGTAAAAAAATATCATAATGATAACTTTTAAATCACTTTACAGGGATGTTTTTTCTCAATTTATAACAACTAACTACTTAAATTACTCCATAACTTTCAACACTAATATTGTCTATAAATCGACTTTATCCAAAACAAAGTCAATATCCTTATCGCCACGACCCGATAGGTTGACCAAAATACTCTGGTCGGGCGACATCTCTTTCGCTACTTTCATCGCATAAGCAATAGCATGGGCAGACTCTAAGGCTGGGATAATGCCTTCCATCCGCGATAGCGCCATAAACGCCTCTAAGCACTCTTTATCGGTAGCGGACTCATAACTGGCGCGTTGCAAATCCTTTAATAACGAGTGCTGCGGCCCTACGCCAGGATAATCTAAACCTGAAGCGATTGAATGCACCGGAGCCGGCTCGCCTTTTTCATCAAGGAGGACATAACATTTAAAGCCATGAATCTCGCCTTTCACCCCTAGACTCATAGTGGCAGCATGATTGGGCGTATCTAACCCTTCACCCGCGGGCTCTACCCCGACTAAAGCGACATCCTCATCGGCTAAAAACCCGCTAAACATCCCAATAGCATTAGAGCCACCACCGACACAGGCGACGACTTTATTTGGCAGTTTACCGGTCGTCTTTAAAAACTGTGCGCGGGCTTCATGGCCCACCACCGATTGAAAATAACTCACCATCTCAGGATAAGGCGCAGGCCCTAACGCCGAACCAATGGCAAACATACTGCTATCAAGCTCGCCCAAATAAGTGGTGAAAGCACTGTCTACCGCTTCTTTTAGCGTGCCGGCGCCCTCTGATACGGGGACAATTTTAGCGCCTAAAATTTTCATACGGCTGACGTTGGGATGTTCTTTTTTAATATCGACGACGCCCATATGAATCTCGCACTCGATACCCATCAATGCTGCTGCAGTCGCCAAGGCTACCCCATGCTGCCCTGCGCCGGTCTCAGCAATAACTTTGGTTTTGCCTAACTTTTTCGCTAATAAAACCTCGCCCAAGCAATGGTTAATTTTATGTGCGCCGGTGTGATTCAGGTCTTCACGCTTAAAATAAATCTGTGCCCCGCCGCAATGCTCGCTTAAGCGTTGAGCATGATAAATCGGGCTGGGTCTGCCGACATAAGTCGCACGCAGTCGCTGCATCTCATTAATAAAGTCGGACTCTTGGATAATTTCACGGAAACCTACTTCAATCTCTTGCATGGCTTTGGCAAGGTCTGGGTGACCAATCTTGCCGCCATATTCACCGTATAAACCCTCCGCGCTGGGCATAATAGAGTGATGTAACCCGTATTTATTCAAGCCATTGCTGTTGCTAGTATCTATTGCTGTCGTCATGGTAACCCTTCTTAAGTGAATCAATTCCTAACCAAAACAGATATTGTATCTTTGTTCTAGTACATTGAAACAAATTCTATGCTAACTCCGGATTTAGGTCAAGCGACATCTAGCAACACTATGTTCTATCAAAGAAATTTTTTTATTATCCGTTATAATCCTGCGATTGCGACACAATGATGACAGGTAAGATTGTTAAAATAACGCGGCTTTATTGCACCTGTACCAATGCCCTGCCTTCTTCTAAACGTCATTCGGTCAATTACTAGGATCTGCTATGCAACGTCGTAAACTAATCAAAGCCATGGGCTTAGGGGCAATTGGCGCTACTAGTGTCGTGAGCGGTTGTCAGACTTTCCCAAAAACCCTACCGCAAGCCTCTCTTAGCGAGCCTACCCAAGCCGGTCACTTTAGTAACATTATTGTGGGTAGTGGTTATGGCGGGGCGGTATCGGCATTACGCTTGGCGGAGCAAGGTCATCCTGTCCTCATATTGGAGATGGGCATGCGCTGGGATCGCTCGTCTAAGCACAACACCTTTTGTAAAATGATTAGCGCCGATGAGCGCTCTAGCTGGTTTTCCAATTGGCCAAACGCTCCTATTCCGATCCCTAAACCTATCAAAAAATACCCTGGGGTCCTCGACTTAATCGAATATGACGAGATAAAAGTGTTCGCTGGCCGAGCTTATGGTGGCGGCTCTATCGTCAATGGTGCGATTGCCATTCAACCCCGACGCTCGCACTTTGAGGCGACTTTTCCTTGGCTAGATGCTGATGAGATGTATGACACTTTCTTTCCTAAGGCAATGAAAGCGTTAAAGGTTAGCCAAATCCCTGCAGACTTCTTTAATCAGACGAAACATTACGAATTTACCCGTGCCGCCGAACGCCAAGCTGAAAAGGCCGGACTAAAAACCGAGTTTTTCGGCAACAGTTATGATTTTGACTATATGCAGCGCGAGGCCAAAGGTGAAGTGTATGCCTCGGCATTGGGCGGTGAGGTCATCTATGGCAATAATGCGGGCAAGTTTTCACTCGACCTAACTTACCTTAAGGATGCGGAAGCTACGGGCAAGGTGACTGTTAAAACTCTACGTAAAGTGGCGGCTATCCAACAGCTACCCGACAACAAGCTGCGCCTAGAAGTCCACGTGTTAAACCTCCAAGGCGGCATTGCTAAAGTTGAGCATTATACTTGCGACAAACTCTTCCTGAATGCGGGTAGCACGGGTACTTCTGAGCTGTTATTAAAGAGCCAAGCTGAGGGGTATTTACCTCATCTCAACGAACACATTGGTCAGCATTGGGGACCCAATGGCAATATCATGACTGGGCGTAACTTTGTGGCTGCTGCTGGTGCTATTCAATCGACCATTCCCGTGAAAGCTATAAATATGTGGGACCCACAAGAGGGCGCGACGAAGCCGGCAGAGTTTAAGATATTCGCTGAGATTGCCCCGTTACCACTAGGGTTGGAGACTTGGACCACGCTATTTTTAGCGATTACCGATAACCCTGAGCGCGGCAATTACTATTATGATAAAGACTCTAAGTCCGTCAAACTCAACTGGAAACGCTCGCAAAATGAGTATTCTGTACGCGCCGCCAAAGCCTTATTAGAGAAGCTTGCCGCTGCTAATGGCGGTAGAATCTCTAGCTTATTATTTAATAATGGCATTGGTGATAACTTTTGCTATCACCCGCTAGGCGGCTGTGTACTGGGCAAAGCCACAGATGAGTTTGGCCGCGTCAAAGGGCATAAGAATATCTATGTGCAGGATGGTTCGCTCATACCAGGCAGTGCTGGCGTAAACCCGTATGTGTTTATCACGGGGCTGGCTGAGCGTAATATGGCGACTATTTTGCGGGAGGATTTTGGGTAGGTTATAAAATTATAACAACTGTCCCTACTATAGACTAACTCTCTATCCAGACCACGCAGCCATTGAATTCTAACCTTGCATCAGCAACAATGACAATATCTATTTATAACATTCAACATATAAAAATCATTCGAGAATAAGGATAAACAATGAAACTAAGAATCTTAAAATCAGCCGTAACGAACCCTTGGTTTAACCTCGCCACCGAAGACTGGATATTCCAAGCACTCGACCCGCAGTCACACACGCTATTTTTATGGCGCAACTCAGAGACTGTGGTCATTGGCCGCTCACAAAACCCTTGGGTAGAGTGCAAAACCGATAAGATGGCAGAGGACGACGTCTTTTTAGCGCGCCGTCAAAGTGGTGGCGGCGCGGTATTTCATGACTTGGGCAATACTAACTTCACCTTCTTATCCCCTAAAGCCGATTACGACCAAGATGCCAATTTCACCATTATCATTAATGCGCTGAAAAAACTGGGCGTAGAGGCTACTCTCTCCGGCCGCAATGACATGCAAGTCGGTGATAAAAAGATATCCGGTAGTGCCTTTAAACACAGCATTGATCGCAGCTTTCACCACGGCACTTTGCTGGTCAATGCCGATATGCAAAAGCTTGGCGATTATCTCAATCCGCACCCGCTTAAACTGCAAGCAAAGGGGATTAAGTCAGTACGCTCCCGTGTGGCTAACTTGGTTGAGTTTAACGAGGCTATTAATCATGAGACCTTATCGCAGGCGATGATTGAAGCTTTCTGCGAGTATTATGGACAAGACGTGGCAGACTCTCCAGTTGAAGAATTGGACGAGGCGACCCTCGCACAAGAGCCGCATTTGAATAAGTACTATCAACAGATGGCTGACTGGGAGTGGCGCTTTGGTAAAACCCCAGAATTCTCCCATCATTTAGAGACCCGCTTTGATTGGGGCTTGATTGATTTACATTTGGATGTGAAACAGGCGGTGATTGCCGAGGTGGTTATCTTCTCTGACGCCTTAAACGTGGAGTTGATTGAGGTGTTAAAAGAAGCGCTAACTGGAGTTAAATACAATCAAGAAGCTATCAGTGCTAAGTTGGCTGCGTTAAGTGAGGCGCAACCTGAGATGGCCTCGCAAATTGCTGATTTTTCTGCTTGGTTAGTGGGTGAGATTAAGGGTTAGAGCTTTAAATAAATCAATCGTAAGGTGTTTTATGCAATATTTACACGCAATGATCAGAACCAATAAACTAGACGAGACCTTGTTCTTCTATTGTGATTTGTTAGGTCTCAAGCTGCTGCGAAAAAAGGATTCGGAAGCAGGTCGATTTAGCTTATATTTTTTAGCAACGCATGAGGGGGCGCCAGAGATTGAACTGACGCATAATTGGGAAGAGGAAGAGTATACCAACGGCAATAACTTTGGTCATTTTGCCTTTAGAGTCGATAATATCTATGAGCTATGCGAAACCTTAATGGCTGCAGGTGTACAGATATTGCGCCCACCTAGAGATGGTTATATGGCTTTTGTAAAAGACCCCAATCATATCTCGATTGAGCTACTACAGAGTGGCGAGCGTTTAGCCCCTGCTGAGCCTTGGATTTCAATGGAAAATATTGGGAGTTGGTAATCCTTAGAGACAGCGCCAACGTGACGTTTTCTAGAAAAAAATTAAGCAAAAAAAAGCCCTTCTACGCGATTTAAATAATGTAGCAGGGCTCTTTTTTTTAGTACTGTATATCTAAAATTAAGATAGCTATTAGGTAGCCATAATACCGCCATCCACAATAAACTCTGCCCCGGTCGAATAGCTGGATTTATCTGAAGCTAAAAAGGCCACCAAATTCGCCACTTCTTCAGGCTTACCGATACGTTTCATGGGAATATTTTGGATATAGTTTTGTACGGTATCTTTAATATCATCGGCTTCAACCCCTGGGGTCTGGATAGCGCCTGGATGCACAGAATTGACGCGGATATTGTATTCGGCATATTCCTGCGCTACAGCTTTGGTTAGACCCGTAGCCGCAAATTTAGAAGCGTTATAAATAGAGTTACCCGCCGTGCCCCGCAAGCCTTCAAGCGATGAGATATTCACGATAGAACCCCCACCCGCTTTCTTCATAGAAGGCAATATCTTTTGCATGCCGTGAAAGTTACCAAATAGATTAACGTCTAACAATTTCTGCAAATCTGCCCCAGTAAAGTCTATAAACGGTTTCATAATATCGATGCCGGCATTATTCACTAATACGTTTATAGGGCCAAACGCTGCTTCCGCTTGCTCAACCGCTGCTTCCCAAGAATCAGGATCGGTAACATCCAGTTTAACAAAAGTAGTGTTATCACCTAGCTCTTTAGCTAACTTCTCTCCTTGCTCAGGCAAAATATCAGTGATGATAACTTTTGCGCCTTCTTCGACCAACTTACGGACATGGGCTTCACCCAAACCTTGTGAACCACCTGTGACGAGGGCGACTTTATCTGTTAATAACTTCATTATATTGACCTTTGTAGTTATGATTATAAATTTATAGATTTTACCCCACTCTCAACTTCGAAAGTGATTGAAAAAAGAAGAGCACCTCACTAATCTATTGTTTTCGACCAAGAATACAATGGAGTTGTGAGATGCCCATAGACGAATTTATCATCAATATC
>Ga0098067_1000520_pt1 | contig 14379 bp, 13 predicted proteins | sample 26_taG_FD_92578 | JGI IMG/M metagenome (GOLD analysis project Ga0098067, IMG submission 92578) | Marine viral communities from Cariaco Basin, Caribbean Sea - 26_WHOI_OMZ | ecosystem: Environmental > Aquatic > Marine > Oceanic | place: Caribbean Sea: Cariaco Basin | collected 2014-11-09
AAAACCTGAGAGGTTTTTGCTTATTTCGAATTTATTTGGGATCCCTGCCTTAGCAGCGATTTGTTTACCTATAAAAATTCATTTCGTCCACATATTCCCAGACATGTTCTGGTAACATCGGCTTGACGTTTTTTCCTTCTTTAATGGATTTTCTTATGAATGTAGAGGATAATTCCATAATAGGAGCGGAGACCTTATGGATTTTTGGATGTTGGTCAAATTGGGATTCGACCTTGCCTTCCGATAATCTTGGATACACATAAACATGATGGTTGGCCAAGATCAATTCGTAATTCTTCCATTTGTGGAGGCTTTTGAGGTTGTCTTCACCCATAATCAATGCAAACTCGTGCATTGGGAATTTTTCTTGTAAATAGGCAAGCGTATTGATGGTATAGTTAGGTTGCGGCATCCCAAATTCAATATCGTTCGCCCGCAATTTAGGATAGTCGGCTGTGGCCCGGTACACCATCTCGAAACGATCGTGGTTGTCAAGCATGGATGCTTTTACTTTAAACGGACTTTGGGGCGTCACCACGAACCAAACTTGGTCAAGATCACTATATTCTGCCATATGGTTGGCAATGATAAGATGGCCAATATGAATGGGATTAAACGTGCCAAAGTAAAGTCCGATTTTCATTTGTCTATACTTGTTTTCTCGTGATTTGGGGTATTTACAAAATCGGAGACTAGCTTGTAGGACTCCGCAAAGGCCTTATCAAGGTCATCATTAACCACGATCACATCAAATAAAGGGGCAGTAGCCAATTCTGCAGAAGCCTTTGCAATCCGCATATTGATTTTGTCATTGCTTTCGGTCTGACGCTTTTTAAGGCGAATCTTCAATTCGTCAATACTTGGCGGTTTTACAAAAATGGCAATGGTCTGATCGGGAAATTTTCGTTTGATGCGTAAGCCTCCAGAAACATCAATATCAAAAATGACGTTTTTACCTTTAGCCCAAATACGTTTCACCTCAGTTTTTAGAGTACCGTAAAAATTATCACGATAAACTTCTTCCCATTCTAAAAACTCGTCATTTTTAATCCGATTCTTAAATTCCTGTGCGTCTAAAAAGTAGTAATCCTTTCCATCGGTTTCGTTGTTTCTTTTTTCTCTGGAAGTTGCCGATATTGAAAACTCCAAATTAAGTTCTTCTTGTTTCAGCAAATGTTTCACAAGTGTGGTTTTACCTGAGCCCGAAGGTGCTGAGAATACGATGAGTTTCCCTTGGTTTGGGATGTCTTTAAGTTTGGTCACGAACTAATTATTTTTTGATACAAACCTTTCCTTGAACTAAAAAGGTCATTATTTTTCACCTACTTATATTACCTGCTAAAGCACATTTAGCAACTGTTCTTTAATTTTCTCCAATTCGTCCTTCATTTGAACAACCAATTTTTGCATCGGGGCATGATTGCTTTTTGAACCGATGGTGTTGATTTCTCGTCCCATCTCCTGACTGATAAAACCTAATTTTTTTCCGTTGGAATCATCGCTTTTGAGTGCTTTGATAAAATAATCCAAGTGGTTCTTCAGTCGCACTTTTTCTTCAGTAATGTCGAATTTTTCAATATAAAAAACCAATTCCTGTTCAAAGCGGTTTTCGTCTACCTTTTCTTTTAACTCCGCCACACCTTTGTGCAATCGGTCTCTTACCGCTTCAATTCGATCAGGATCCATCGCAATGACTTCATCCAATAAATCGGATATGTTTTTGACACGATCAAAAAATTCGGATTCTAAACTTTTACCTTCATCCCGACGGTATTGTTGAATCTTGTCCAATGCCGAATTGATTTCTGTTGCAATTTCCTCCCATTCATCTTCATCCATCTCATCGCGCTCGGTAGTGACAGCATCTGGTAAACGAATGGCCATTTTGAGCAATTCCGTTTCATCGCCATCAACCACTTCCTTCAATTGCTTGATGTACTGTTTCACTACGGTCTTATTGATTTGGGTTGAGGTTTCTTCACCAGTTATTTCCATGTACAATGAAAAATCAATTTTGCCACGTTCCAGTTTAGAAGCAATCAATTTGCGAATGTCCAACTCTTTTTCTCGATATAAAGAGGGCATTCTGGTATTCAGGTCGAGATTTTTGCTGTTTAGCGACTTTATCTCTATAGATATTTTTTTAGTAGGAAGCTGAATTACAGATTTTCCGTACCCGGTCATGGATTGTATCATGGACTTATTTTAAAAGTTGCACAAAGGTAATGAAAATCATCAGTTTTCTTGAGGTAATAAGTCGATGGAATTGTGCCCAAGACATTTAAAAATTCTAAATTTACATTCTTTAATTTATAACCAAGAGATAGGATTATTGAATTAGTGGTGATTTTTTAATTCCTTAAATCAGCTCCATGTTCTAAAATCTATCCTCTATATTCTATAAAATATGTATCTAAAGAATTTTGAAATACGTTGGAGTGATGTTGATGCCAATAGACATTTGGCCAATTCTGCCTATGTAAATTTTATGAGCCATACACGTGTGGCTTTTTTTGAAGACCATGGGTTTTCTTTGACAAATCTCGCCAAATTTCAAATCAGTCCAGTCGTTTTTTATGAGCATATCTTTTATTTTAAGGAAGCTTTTTTAGGGACACCCATACGCGTAAGCCTGGAAGTTACTGGTTTGAGTGAGGACGGTATGTTCTTTAGGATAGAACATAATATCTACAACCATAAGGGCGAAAATTTGGCCAATTGCGAACTTTTGGGAGCTTGGATTAATTTGAAAACGCGCCAATTAACTGGATTACCAGCAGAATTTTTAGAGGAGATGGATACTTTTCCAAAATCAAAAGATTTTAAAGTTCTTACTAAAGAGGATACCCGCAAATTTGGTAAAAAACCAGTGAATTTAAGTTGAGGCTTTCGGTCTTTTCGTCACCAAATAAATACCTAAAAATATCAAAGCGGAGGCAATGACTTTAACCATCGTAAGATTGTCACTTCCCATCATGATTGCAAAAACACCTGCAATGACTGGTTGGATATAAATAAAAATGCTCACAGTAGAAGCCCGTAAATGGACCAGTGCCAATGGATTTAGCAAATTTGCTATATAAGTGGCTCCAATGATGACGAAGGCCACCGCAAAAAACACATACGGACTGAAACTTGGCAGGTCAATTTCCATAAGTTCAGAATAACCGAATGGCACGACCATAAAAAATGAAAAGAGAAACAACCATTTCAGAAAGGTCAGCGGATGGTATTTGGCCGTTAGTTTCTTAACCAGGATAAGATAAATTGCAAAAGAGGTGGCATTGATAAATATCAGGGTATTCCCTAAAAGAACATTATCTTCACTACGAAGGGATTTTCCATAAATAGTCAAGATGATAGCGCCGGCAAATCCGATAAATACTCCCAAAATCTTCATTGAGGTGAGCTTTTCATTTAGGAAAATGGCAGACATGATCAGCACTAAAATCGGAGAAATAGTTGAAATCACCGAGGCATGAATAGGTGTGGTATGTTCCAGTCCTTTGAAAAACATGAGCATGTTTATGGCTATTCCAAAAAGAGCGGCAATAAAGAAATGGATATAATCCTTTTTATCAATCTTTTCTTTGGGCCCCATAAAACTGAATAACCAAAACAGCAAAGTAGCACCACCCACTCTAAGCACTATAAATGCGAATGGTTTGACAAAGCCACCTGCCATCACATCTTTGGCAAAGGTGTAATTTAAGCCATACATCAATTGCACTATAAAGGCCGCAATGAATGCAAGTGTTCTAACCTTCATGAATTGCTTTTTTTGCAGCTTCTTCAGTTTTTGCACTGTTGCCAATAAAAATCTGATCGTTATAGACCAGAACCGGTCTGCTCAAGAAAGTATAATGTTCAAGAATATAGTTTTTGAAATCTTCTTCTGTAAGATTTTGGTCTTTAAGTCCCAAAGCTTTATAGCGTTGTGCCCTTTTGCTGAATAAGGCTTCATAACTCCCGGATAGCTTGTGAAGTTCCTCCAATTGCTCGGCAGTGATCTGTTCACCCTTAATATCTTGAAAAACGACATCAGAAGGTAATTCAAGCGTTTTGATGATTCTGATACAAGTGCTGCACGATTTTAAATAATATATTTTTTTCAAAACAATTGAAATTAGAAGGTGAAAAAATTAATCGCCAAAATAAAGCATTATAAATCACAATGCCAACTTCTTAAACTCCTCGAAATTTGTCTGAGGTTAAATGTTTTAGTTAATTTCTATGGGTTCACTTTTAAATAGTCCTTGATCTGGTCGTAAGGCAATGTGATTTTTGTGATGCCCTGTACATAAGAAGCAATCTCATAGTTATTGTAAAGAAGTACTAACCCATTGTTGGTAAACCCAATATTTGATGGTAATTGGAAATCTTCACCAAAGAAAAAGTCTTCCATGGTGTCATCCTTATCCTTTGGTTTTGTCTGTTCCATAAACGCCTCTTCAGCAACTTTTTTGAATTGGTCCAAGTTCTTGAGTAAGTCTTTTTGCTCGAATAAATCCCCGGTTTCTGGATTGAAATTTAAGTAAGTTGTTCGTCCATTACCGTGCGCACCACCGGTGTCAGTATAGGTCTGAAGGCTTAAACAGATGAGCTCTGGTGACTCGTAAACCACTTGTCCATCTACCTTGGCTTCCCATTTCTGGCTGCTATCCTGAAAGTCCCTCTTAAAGGATTTGTACTCTTGATCAAATTGTGAAACGGCTTCATCAATGGAAATGTCATTTTCTGGAGTATTGGCCATATTCATTTCATTGGCAATGACATGCTCTATCTGTTGATTTATTTTATTGGCAACAGCTTTTGTCCCGATGGCTTTCGGATAATTAACAACAATTGTTGCATCAGTCGATTTTTCGATATGTCGTGTCTCAAATGTTAATTTGACATCTTCTTTACAAGCAAATATCAGTAAAGCAGCGGTGATCAATATGCTTATTTTTTTCAATGTTTCAGTTGATTTGTTAAACAGCCAATAAAGGTATTACATCCTTTTGTAACCAACCAGTTAAAGGTTAAATTTGTTGTGAACAAAATTAAATGTCATGAAATTCAATACAAAAACCATTCACGGTAATCAAGAGCATGATAAGGCTTATGGTGCTGTGATGCCGCCAATATACCAAACCACAACCTATGCGCAAACTACTCCTGGAGGCCATAAAGGATATGAATATTCAAGAAGTGGCAATCCAACTCGTACGGCGTTGGAAAATTCATTTGCGAGTATTGAAAATGGAACTTATGGATTGGCTTTTGGTTCTGGATTGGCAGCAATCGATGCGGTGATGAAGCTGCTAAAACCTGGTGATGAAGTTATTTCGACAAATGACCTTTATGGTGGTACTTACCGTTTGTTTACTAAGATATTTGAGGGCTTCGGAGTCAAATTCCGGTTTGTTGGGATGGAGAATGCCTCTAAAATTGAATCCTATGTCAACAAAAACACCAAGTTGATCTGGGTGGAAACGCCGACAAATCCAATGATGAATATCATTGATATTAAAGCCACAGCCGCGGTATCAAAAAAACATAATATTTTATTAGCGGTTGACAATACTTTCGCGACGCCTTATTTACAACAGCCGTTGGATTTGGGTGCTGATATCGTGATGCATTCTGCTACGAAATACTTGGGCGGGCATAGTGATGTGGTTATGGGTGCGCTTATTGTAAAAGATAAGGACTTGGCAGATAGATTATATTTTATCCAAAATGCAAGTGGTGCGGTGTGTGGGCCGCAAGATAGTTTTTTGGTGCTTAGAGGAATCAAGACCTTACACGTCAGAATGCAGCGCCATTGTGAGAACGGAAAGGCTGTGGCCGAATATTTAAACAAGCACCCTAAGATCGAAAATGTGTATTGGCCGGGTTTTGAAAATCATCCAAACCATGATATTGCAAAAGCACAAATGAAGGACTTTGGCGGGATGGTATCATTTACCACAAAAGGGAACAATTACAAAGAAGCCATCAAGATTGTTGAAAACTTGAGCATATTCACCTTGGCAGAGTCGTTAGGCGGCGTTGAGTCTCTTGCGGGGCATCCGGCGAGTATGACCCATGCCAGCATACCTAAGGAAGAACGTGAAAAGATAGGGGTTGTCGATTCCTTAATTCGATTGAGCGTTGGTATTGAGGACAAGGACGATTTGATTGCCGATTTGAAGCAGGCAATAGGCTAATTGTTTTCTTTTATAACTAAAATACTGGTTCAGCTTGGTTTTGTGGAGTGCCTTAGGATCAATCAAAGTAATGAATGTATCCAATGTTTAGCCATAACATATAGTCATTAGATTTATTTGACGGTAGCTTATGGTTTAAGCCATCAACCTCATCACTGAAATAATGTTGCCATCTTAAATCGAGTATTAAATCAGAGTAAAATGATACTTTGTAACGGGTACCGATGCTTCCCACAAGGGAAAAAGTGGTTCCGCTTTGGGCGTTTACAAATTCAGTATCTCTAATGGTTCCATCAGAATAGCGATACCAAGGGCCATAAAAATTATCTAGATTTTTTGGGTTCCCATCGCCATAGGTGGTGTAAACCTTGGGATTATATGCGGTAAAATGGACGCCAAAACTAACGAAAGGCGTGAAAGAATGTGTTGCATAGGAGAACTCTCTAAGGCTGAAAGGAAAATAATCCAATTGTACCCCAATATCAAAATTTTGGGTTTCTCCTGAATGTGCTCTTAATTTTTCGGCATTTACACTTGTTTTTGCTGGGTCTACCCATTGACCAAAATGTTTCAGTTTGGCCGTATTATAAGAAAGTTCACTGCGCAGTTTGAAATGATCATTGAAATATGCGAAAGGTTTATATCCAGGAGTATCCTCAAAGTTCATAAAATGGACAATACCTATACCAAAACCTGTATTCCCCGAGTTGGTTTCGAAATTACGACGTTCACCAAAATCGGATTGAAAGGCTACAGGGCCAACAATAATGCCTAATTCATTGGAAAACCTATTTTGAGCAAAGCCTGTTGAGATACCCATAATAAATATAGATACTATGGTTAACTGTTTCAAACTAAGCGCCATATAGTTTTGTTGTTTAACGAGGTTGGTACTAACAAATATATGAAAACTGACTTAACTTCCAAACAAAACATTTGCTAGGTGAAGATTATCGAAAAAAAATCATCTCGGCTATTGTGATATCAATTTTTCCGACCTCTAATTCCAATAGAAATATAAAAATAGATTAATGAATCTTCTTTAAATTGCGTATTTCATAATTATCGATAAATGACATAACATTTGATTGAGAAAAATTCATTAAAACATTTAATATGGTTATATTTGTGAGGTTAAACTCAGTAAAAACTGACAATAAGTTAATAAATGACAGAAAAATTAGTATCTTTTTTAGATTATGTTCAAAAAAACAACCCTAATGAGCCAGAATTCTTACAAGCGGTTCACGAAGTAGCAGAGACCATATTACCTTATATAGACGAAAACCCTAAGTATCAAGATAAAATGTTATTGGAGCGCATGGTTGAACCTGAGCGGACCATTATCTTCAGGGTTCCTTGGGTTGATGATCAGGGTAAGATTCAGGTGAATAGGGGGATTAGGGTTGAATTCAATTCGGCGATTGGACCTTATAAGGGTGGCTTGCGTTTTCATCCCACCGTAAATCTCAGTATTCTGAAGTTTTTGGGATTTGAACAAACCTTTAAAAATTCGCTCACTACCCTTCCTCTGGGAGGTGGAAAAGGCGGATCTGATTTTGACCCTAAAGGGAAAAGCGACAATGAAGTGATGCGTTTTTGTCAATCGTTCATGAATGAGTTATACAGACATATTGGAGAAAGTACGGATATCCCTGCTGGCGATATTGGTATTGGTTTTAGAGAAATCGGCTATATGTTTGGGCAATATAAGAAATTGCGAAATGAGTTTACAGGAATTTTGACCGGCAAAGGCCTGTCCTATGGTGGTTCTTTGATCAGACCAGAATCAACTGGGTATGGATGTGTCTATTTTGTAAGAAGTATGTTGGCGCTTCAAAATGACACTTTGGAAGGCAAGACAGTTTCTATCTCGGGTGCTGGGAACGTAGCTCAATATGCTTGTGAAAAAGCAACCGAATTTGGAGCAAAAGTGTTGACCATGTCTGATTCTTCAGGATTTATTTATGATCGGGACGGTATAGATGCTGAAAAATTGGCGTTTATTATGGACTTGAAAAACGTAAGACGAGGAAGAATAAGTGAATATGCAGACAACTATAAATCGGCGACGTTTCACGAAGGAAGACCATGGTCAGTAAAAGCAGATATTGCTCTGCCATCGGCTACCCAAAATGAGTTAAATGAAGAAGAGGCGAAAATGCTGATAAAAAACAATGTCAAGGTAGTGGCCGAAGGTGCCAATATGCCGTGTACACCAGAAGCCATAGAAGCCTTCCAAAACGCCAGGGTTTTATTTGGTCCAGGAAAAGCGGCCAACGCCGGTGGGGTGGCAACCTCAGGATTGGAAATGAGCCAAAATGCTTTAAAGCTTTCTTGGGATCGAGAGAAGATAGACGGAAAACTAGTGACTATTATGGAAGATATCCATCAATCTTGTGTAACTTACGGAAAACGGGAAGATGGTTTTATTGATTATGTTAAGGGTGCAAATATTGCTGGTTTTGTTAAAGTAGCAGATGCTATGCTGTCACAAGGCGTGGTATAATTGATCAAATGAAATATGATTTCAGGGCTTCGATAAGAGATTATTGAAGCCTTATTTATTTTCTAAATATATGAATAGACTAAAAATGTCGTTTGTAATAAATATCTTTGGTATCTATTAGTACGCTATGATAAAACAGATGACATCCATTTTATTGTTTTTCCTTGTGCTTTCAATCCAGGCACAGGATTTTTCAACATTATGGCAAGGCTACTTTTCCTTCTATAATATAAAGGACGTGGCTGTTGGAGATAACAAAGTATATGGAGCTTCTGAGAATGCAATTTTCACCTATGATTTGTCAACCAATCTGATAGAAACCATAACTACAATAGATGGGCTGTCTGGTGAGACCATCTCTACCATTGCCTATAGTGAAGCCTATGGGACTTTATTGATTGGCTATGAAAATGGCCTGATTGAGATTGTTTCAGGGCCGGAAAACGAAATATTATCGGTGGTGGACATTCTCGATAAACAAACCATCCCTCCAAACCTCAAGCGCATCAACCATTTCAATGTCCATGATGGATTGGTTTATATTTCTACGGACTATGGAATTTCGGTGTATAACTTAGAACGTCTGGAGTTTGGCGATTCCTATTTTATTGGTAATGGTGGCAGTCAGATTAATGTGAACCAAACCACGGTGTTGGATAATACAATTTATGCGGCTTGCGGGAATAATAACGCGATAAAAAGTGCTGAGTTATCAAATTCAAATCTCATAGATTATCGGCAGTGGCAAACCATGGGTAACGGCAGTTTTGTTTCGGTTGAAAGCGTTGGGAGCCGATTGTATGCCATCCAATCCAATCAAGTGGTTTATGAAATTTCAAATGGAGGGTTCATAGCGTTATTCACTTATTCCAATTTGCCTTTGGACATGAAAGCCGTTAATGATAACTTAGTCATTGCCACTGAAAACAACGTGTATGTGTACAATAGCAGTTTTTCTGCTTTAGCCACGGTAGCACGACCATCTGAATTGGACACAAGATTTACTGCAGCCACAATTTCTGAAAATCATGTGTTTATAGGGACAAGTAGCCTTGGCGTGTTGAAAACCAACTTATCCAACACTGCGGCTTACGAAATAATTGTACCGGAAGGACCTCTTATGAATGATGCCTTTAAGATTGAAGCCGGCAATAATAATTTGTGGATAACCTACGGTGATTATACCGTGGACTACAATCCCTATCCGTTGCGCAGTTATGGCCTTAGCCACTTAGTTGAGGACAATTGGATCAACACAGCTTTTGACAACCTTTTATCGGCTCAAAATTTGAATTATGTGGCGGTTAACCCTTTCAATCCAACCCAGGTATTTATAAGTGCTTGCCAACAAGGAATTTTGGAGCTTAATGACGAGGTGCCAACCGTATTGTTGGATCAGAATAATAGTGGGCTGGAAATAATCGCTCCTAACATCCCTTCAATTAGGCAAACGGGGTCTCTATTTGATAGAAATGGTTTGTTGTGGACCCTATCCTGTCTTACTGATAAGGCTTTAAAATCGTACAATCCAAGCACCGGACAATGGCGAGGCTATAGTTTCAGCGAAATTATTCAAGACCCTATTAGCGACGAGTTTGGCTTTGGCGATTTGGCCATCGATAGAAATGGTACTAAATGGATAGGCTCTTATAAGAATGGTATTATAGGTTACAATGAAAATGGAAGCAAGATAAGATACTTAAATTCTGAAGAACAGAATATGCCTTCAACCGTCGTTTCAGCGGTAGCAGTCGATAATAATAATCAACTATGGATTGGTACCATTCTAGGGTTGAGGGTGCTATATAACACGGGTAACTTTTTTGATTCGGCCAACCCTAGCGTGAAGGAAATTGTGGTGCTTGACGATGGTATTCCTCAGGAGCTATTGTCCAACCAATATATTACAGATATAAAAGTGGATGGATCCAACAATAAATGGATTGGAACTTTGGATGCTGGAGTTTTTTATTTCTCACCAGACGGGCAACAGACCATATACCACTTTACCACAAAGAACTCCCCATTGCCTTCCAATTCCATAAAAGATATTTCAATTGATGCGCAAAACGGTAAAGTTTATATCGCAACATCAAAAGGCTTGGTGTCTTTTTCTTCTGGCGGTTCCAAACCAGAGGAGGAATTGACGAATGCTTATGTTTATCCAAATCCGGTTAGACCAGAATATGATATTCTTGGAGCCAACAATCTCAATGACATCAATAAGGGTGTAAAAATAAGAGGCATCACTGAAAATGTCAATATAAAAATCACAGATATTGAGGGCAATCTCGTTGCGGAAGCGCAATCAAGAGTCAATTTAAGAGCAGCTCGTTCGAATTATAATTTTGCAATTGATGGCGGAACTGCAATTTGGAATGGTAAAAATTTGGCCAATAATATTGTGGCTTCTGGAGTCTATTTGATTTTGATTTCAGATCTGGACTCTTTTGAAACCAAGGTCTTAAAGTTATTGATCATCAGGTAACCTATTCATTCGAACACACTATGCTAACTAAAACCAATGCCATTGTTCTATCCAAGATAAGGTATGGAGACCATGACGTGATTGTAAAATGTTATACCAAAAGCAGAGGCGTTGTCAGCTACATTCTTCGAGGTGTTTTAAAGAGTAAAAAGAGCAATTCCAAAATTGCGTATTACCTTCCGTTATCACAATTGGAAATTGAAGAAAATTTCCGACCCAAGCAGTCTCTACATTATATAACTGATGTCAAATTAAGCGTGCCGTACCAATACATGCACACCAATATCTTAAAAGGGGCTGTGGTTATGTTTTTGTCAGAAATTTTGACAACGACCTTAAAAGAAGAAGAAGCTAATCCATCTTTATATGAGTTTTTGGAAACCACACTTCAGTGGTTGGATCATGAAACCGAATTTGCAAATTTCCATTTGCTGTTTTTATTGGAGCTTTCTAAACATTTGGGGTTTTATCCAGACACCTCACAATCCAATTTTCCATACTTCAATTTACGCTCGGGAAGTTTTGAACTCAAACCGCAGACACCTTATACTATTTCGGGAGAAAATTTAGTGTTGATGAAGCAGCTGTTAGGCATAAAGTTTGATAGTCTGAACTCTCTAAAGTTGCATTCAAAACAACGGCAATCTTTTCTCAATCTATTACTGCTTTATTTTGAATTACATCTATCAGATTTTAGAAAACCAAAATCGCTTCAAGTATTTAATGAAGTGTTTCACTAAAACCAAGTTTTACACTATGAGATTTTTCTTTTTGATAAGTGCTTTCCTTCTAATTATTGGTTCGGGACAATCACAGAATGTTAAAATCTTAGAAGAATCCACAAACCTTCCAATTGCCGGAGCTGCAATTTACAATGTTTCAAAAAGTAAATCTACCACCTCTGATATTGATGGTGTCGCCAATTTAAGTCGATTTTCAGCAGATGAATTGATTTTTATAGAACACTTACTTTATTTAAGTGACAGTTATCTGGCATCAGACCTTGTCAATAAAACCATTTATTTGAAACCTAAAATTGAAGGTTTGGATGAAATTGTGATCTCGGCTACAAAATTTCAACAAAGTAAGCGTGATATTCCCCAAAAGATCATCAATATCAATGCGAAGTCCATCGCTTTTGCAAATCCACAGACCAGTGCAGATTTGTTGGAGAATAGCGGCAACGTATTTATTCAAAAAAGTCAGATGGGCGGTGGAAGTCCGATGATAAGAGGCCTCTCCACCAATCGACTGTTGATGACAGTAGATGGTGTACGCATGAACAATGCTATTTTTAGAGGCGGTAATCTGCAAAATGTGATTTCTATAGATCCATTTACCATTCGCAATACAGAAGTTACATTAGGAGCAGGTTCTGTGGTTTACGGAAGTGATGCCATTGGTGGGGTAATGAGCTTCTACACCCAGACGCCTCAACTCTCTTATTCTGACTCCATCTATTTTAAAGGACATGTTGTTGGAAGATATGCCACGGCCAATAAAGAGAAAACAGGCCATTTGGACTTCAATTTAGGAATTAAAAAGTGGGCTTTTCTCACTAGTGTGAGCTATACTGATTTTGACGATTTAAGAATGGGAAGTCATGGCCCTATCGACTATATCAGAACAGAATATGTGCAGACTTCTGACGGTGTTGATAGGGTTGTTCCAAATACCGATCCTTTGATACAAATCCCTACAGGTTATGACCAAATTAATTTTTTGCAGAAGGTAAGATATGAGCCCAAGGAGGATTGGAGCTTTGATCTGGGATTATATTATACTACAACTTCTAAGTATTCGAGATACGACAGATTGATTCGTTACAAAAAAGAAACGTTGCGGTCAGCCGAATGGAATTATGGACCACAGCGTTGGTTTATGGGAAATTTGCAGGTGACCAAATTGAGTAGCAACTCCAATCTATATGATAAAATTCAATCTACAGTAGCCTATCAGAACTTTCAGGAAAGTAGAATGGATAGGGATTTCAATAAACCTGAACGGAATATCAGGGAAGAGGCAGTGGATGCCTTTTCGTTCAATCTTGATCTCGAAAAACAATTGGGCAAAAGAATGGAGTTCTTTTATGGCTTGGAATATATTTACAATCAGGTCTTATCTACCGGGATGCAAGAAGACATCCAAACAGGAATTAGCGTGCCAACAGTATCACGGTATCCCAATGGATCCGATTGGCAGTCTATGGCCGCTTACACAAGTCTAAAGTTTAAACCCAATCCAAAATTTGTATTGCAAACAGGTATTCGTTACAATCACGTGATGATCAATGCCGACTTTACTGAAAATAACGTCTATCTCCAATTGCCATTTACCACGACCAAGATCAATACCGGAGCTTTTACCGGAACGGCAGGTGCCAATTGGAATCCAAATCAAACTTTAAATATGAGGTTGAATGTGTCATCGGCATTTAGGGCACCTAATATTGATGATATTGGAAAAGTTTTTGATTCTGAACCTGGAGCTGTTGTCGTTCCAAATGACGATTTGAAACCCGAGTATGCCTACGGACTTGAATATGGTGTCAAACTCAATTTCGAAAATGTGTTTATTGTGGACATGGCAACATACTATACGCATTTGGACAATACCTTGGTCCGTCGGGATTTTAGATTAAATGGGGCCTCCGAAATTGTTTATGATGGCGAGATGAGTACGGTTCAGGCCATTCAGAATGCCGCAGAATCCCGCATTTATGGTTTTGAAGTTGGAATGCAGGTCAATTTTACCAAAGCATTAAAATTGAAATCCCATTATAATATTATTGGAGGTGAAGAGGAAGGCAACGATGGAGAAAAAAAACCATTGCGCCATGCCGCTCCACAGTTTGGAGCCACCCACCTGATATGGCAAAATAACAAGTTTCATATTGATGGTTTTGTTAAATATAATGCCGCGTTGTCTTACCATCAATTGGCACCTTCAGAGCAAAACAAGGATTATATCTATGCGTTGGATGCCAATGACAATCCGTATTCACCGTCATGGTACACACTGAATTTAAGGACCCAATATGAATTTAGTGATGCGATATCTCTAACGGCAAGCTTGGAAAATATTACCGACCAACGCTATAAACCATACTCTTCAGGAATTGCCGCTCCAGGACGGAATTTAATTCTTTCTTTAAAATACACGCTTTAGGATTGTTGATTGTTGATTGT
>Ga0098067_1000521_pt1 | contig 14362 bp, 12 predicted proteins | sample 26_taG_FD_92578 | JGI IMG/M metagenome (GOLD analysis project Ga0098067, IMG submission 92578) | Marine viral communities from Cariaco Basin, Caribbean Sea - 26_WHOI_OMZ | ecosystem: Environmental > Aquatic > Marine > Oceanic | place: Caribbean Sea: Cariaco Basin | collected 2014-11-09
AACCGGGCGGCGCTGGAATCCGCCGTTCAAACGACTAGGACGATAATTGCGGAGCATGGATGAGTTTCTCAACTGCGGACCTTCGCGCAAGGCGCGGCGAATAACGGCTCCGAGCCCAACCTGTACCTTGGATTTTTTCGCTGCGCGCGCTCGCAGCAGCAAAATCGCCGCTACTGCATCATTTTCGGCTCCGCTGCGCGGTGTGAAAACCAGCCGTTCAAGTATGCTGCGGCGAGATCCGTCACCCGAATTCACAGGTCGCCGGACAAAGCCACCGTTCGCATCGTCGGCGGCAATGTTCGAAGGCAACCGAGACTGTGTGAAAACGTTAGCCCGCGAGCACTCTGGTCGAGTTCGTGTCCGCAAATTGTCCAGAAGACCACTCAGCTGGGCGAGAGATTGCGGATACCCGCGCATTCTTCACAACGTCTCAAACGGAAACGGACTTTTCGGCAAATGTGTGTGAATGACAGCACAAAGCCGTCCGCGTTGAACGTTCCAGACTGGCCAGATTTCGACAGCCACGGAGATCGCCAGCGCGTCTTCAAGTTCGACGCTGAGTTACCGAACTGCTTATCGGCATCCAAAATGAGAACTTGGGGAGGCACTAAAACGGGACAGATCGAGCCCGCGCTCCTGAGGAATTTTTTGGGACGGGGACGGCGGAGATCTCTACAGTATAGGCGATTTCTCATCAATCGGAGGTGGATATGGGGCAACTCAGGGGGAAAAAGGTGGTCGTGACCGGCGCGAGCCGTGGCATTGGTTCGGCAATTGCGCAGGCTTTCCTCGAAGAGGGTGCCGAGGTGATCGGGGTGGCGCGCGGCACTGCGCCGGACGGCGACTGGGCTGCGCACCCTCGGCTGCATTGGCAGTACGCAGATCTGTCCTCTGCTCCGGAGGTCGCCCGCCTGTTTGATGCGGCAAAAGCTCGTTGGGGTGGGCTCGACGTGCTGATCAACAATGCAGGCGCGCAATTGGCCAAATCCGTTGAGGATTGCAGCGAAGAGGATTTCACGATGCTTTCGGATGTGAATATGCGCGGCGTATTCTTGTGTTGTGCGCAAGCGCTACCGCTGATGCGCGCTGCGGGCGGCGGTGCGATCGTCAACATCGGCTCCATTGCCGGGATCACGCCCGATTACGGCCTCCCGCTCTATAGCGCCTCCAAGGCATGGGTGCATGGTTTTACAAAGGCCCTGGCAATTGAACACGGGCACGAGGGTATCCGTTGCAATGCTCTGGCGCCGACTTGGACGCGAACCGAGCTTTCTGTCGAGCTGTTTCAGGAGGAGGCCGACCCGGCCTATGCCGAAAATGCCACTAATCGAAGGCATCCGATGGGGCGCATGGCGGAACCGGAGGATATCGCCCGGGCGGCAGTCTACCTTGCCGGAGCTGGAGCCGGTTTCGTCAACGGACAAATTCTGGCCGTTGACGGTGGGTTGGGCGCAGCCTCTCAGATCAACCCGGCGTTGGATTTTCAACTCGGCTGAGAGAATGTTTTCTGAAGTAGCCGTTTGATGATCTGTCGGCTGGCTAGTTGCAAAGCCAGCTAACCGTCCGCAGATAATGTCAGGAGGCAGGTCACACCCCATGCTTGGTTGTGCTTGAATTGGATCCTTTGGATGATGAACGTCCTAAGGGCTCATTGACGCGGCAAGTCAACTACGGAGCCCGGCACAGTAATATATCCGAAAGATTGATTTCGGCAGGACAGGTTTGAACGGCGATTCTCCCGAACTGGAAGCGGTCCCTCGTTGGTTTGCAGCAAACTCCCGCACCGCCGACGCCCAGCGTCCCTGCGATGCTACATATCTAGGCGCCTAGCCCTGGCGTCCCGCTGCCGCATGGCGGCAGTGAGCCCATACTGTGAATCCGGTTTTCATGCTGCGCGCGCTCGCAGCGCGCCGATCTGCTGCACTGCCGAATTTCTTTCTTTGCATGGCAGAGGAGAATGCAGCCATTACGGCAAGCCGCGGCAAATTTGAAACCTCGAATTCACGGGTCGCGGACTTCGCTGCCATTGATCGAACGTCTGGTGTCAGAGAGACACCATTTGTTAATGAGCAGGCGGAGATTTCTCCGCCTGCCTAATTATCTTTGCGAAGCGACGAGGCAGGTCATCTCAAGCAGCAATGTCGCCCCGGCCAATGCGGTAATTTCGGCATTGTCAAATGGAGGAGAAACCTCGACGACATCTGCGCCGATCAGATTCACATCGGTCAACTTGCGGATCAACGAGATTGCCTGCCAGGTGGTAAGCCCGCCGCAAACTGGTGTGCCGGTGCCCGGCGCAAAGGCTGGATCAAGCGCGTCAATGTCAAAGGTCAAATAAGCGGGGCGATCCCCGACAACCTCTTTGATCTTTGCGACTGTCGCCGCAACGCCTTGCTCATGTACGAACTCAGCCGTCAGTGTTTGGAAGCCATGTGATTTGGCGTTGTAGGTCCGAAGCCCCGCTTGAATGGAGTGCTCTGCGTCCAGAATACCTTCTTGCGCGGCGTGGTAGAACATGGATCCATGGTCAAAGCGTTTTGGGTTTTCTTCCCAAGTGTCCGAATGCGCATCGATCTGGATCAGGGATATCGGCCCGTGTCGTTCAGCCTGTGCCCGTAAAATTGGATATGTGACAGAGTGATCGCCGCCCATTGTTAGCAAAAACGCGTTTGATGCCAGAATGCTTTTGGCTTCGCGGTAAATGGTTTCGGGGATTTCCCTCGGGAACCCGGGATCAAATGTGCAGTCGCCATAATCCACCATCCTGAGCTTTTCGAATGGATCGAAATCCCAATACCACGGGCCTCCATCCCAAGCGACGTTGGTGGACGCGGCGCGAATACCGCGGGGTCCAAAGCGACAACCGGGCCTATTGGTGACACTTAAATCATATGGGACGCCCCAGGTGACAAGGTCGACCCTTTCAAGGTCCCGTGAATATTGTCTGCGGAACAGGCTGTTTGCGCCGCTATAGGTGGGTTCATACCCCATCCCGTATTGGTGATTTCCATGAAAGGCGCGGTCAGTTGAATCTACCATGATTTCGTCTCCTAAAATCAGAAGGCGACAGCGTTGAAGCATGAGTGCCAAGCGTATCGGGTAGTCCGTTGCAATTCGCGATAATGCAAATCGCCGAACTGGACGCAAACAAAATATTTGCAACCACGGATTAGGAAAGTCCTAACTTGTTGTTTCGGCCCGCAGTGTGAACTGGTTCCATCCGCAACCTGAACTGATTGGTCCACATCACATGCCAAGTGCAGTGAAGTACTGATAGGCATTAACGGGGTTGCGGGCCAAAGGCGATCTCCATCATTTGATAGCCGGTCCAAGAACTGGGGCCGAACGCGGCTTTAACTCGGAAACATAGTCCTCATTATTTCGTACCACGCGCATCAATTTGCCTGACCAGATGCGAGTGACCAACAACAGTTTCGCGCCAATGGCTGCAACGCGCGCAATAGATCAAGGGCTGCGGATGGTTGTACTGGTGAACGATTTCGGCTCGATCAACATCGACTCCGCGCTGATGAAATTACGGGGCAAGGACACGATCGAACTTACCAACGGCTGCATCTGTTGCACCATCTCAGGCGATCTATTCTATGCGATCGGCGACACCCTTGGTCGCCGCCCGCGCCCCGATCACGTAATTGTCGAGGCAACCGGCATCTCTATCCTCCGTTTTCCTAAACATAGCTGAGAACCACGTAACTGGAGGAGGAGCAGGGCCACGAGCAACTTTGGATCGAGTATGTTACACAATGCTACAGCCACCAGTTTGTCTTGCGGCCAAGAGCCCCTAGGAAAGTGGATGGTCTCTTGCTCCCTCACTCTTCTCGCAGGAATGTTCGCCCAGGAGGAGCAGTGCCAATCACGTTTTCGCGCGGTTCCGGCTCGGCCAGATGCGGGTTCAGACGGTAGATCGCGTAGCTCGCGCAGGCCACCACAGCCATGGACGGGATTAGCATCGCGAACGCGACCAGCGTATCCGCGAAAAATGCGCCGATCGTACCGACCAACAACCCTGCGCTCATCTGCAGGAATCCCATCAGTGCTGCCGCCGCCCCGGCGATCCGGGGGAAGGGCGCCAGTGCGGCGGTGGACATTGCTGGCACCACGAAGGCGATGCCGAAGGCATAGATGCCCACCGGGACCATCACCCGGAAGGTTTTCGGGTCATCCGCCCAGAGAAGCGAGAAAATTAACAAAGCTCCTAGGGCGATGGCACCCAGCCCAGGCCAGACTAGCCGGTATGCGCTGGTTCGTTTCATGACGGATCGCGCCACCAGTGCGCCCGAGAAGAACAGCCCCGATTGCAAAAGCATCGCCAGGCCGAATCCGCTGGGACTCAGACCGATCTGCCCCATCAGGATAAAGGGCAGCAGTGTCGCCTGCGCATAGATTGCCCCAACCGAGCCCGCAACCGTCAGGCTCGCCGTCATGAAATGCCGGTTGCCGAGCAGCCGAAGATAAGACCCGCCCAGGGCCGCCAGCCGCAGCGGTTGCGGCGCAGGCAGGGTTTCGCGCATCGCGACCAACGCGACCAGCGCAATAGCAAGGCCGAAGAGGATCATCACCGCGAACACCGATTTCCACCCAACATGCAGCACGAGCAACCCTCCAATCGTCGGCGAAACCGCCGGGCCGACCGCAAGAATGATGCCGATCATGTTCATGATGCTGGACGATTCGTCGCCCTGGAAACAATCGCGTACGATAGCGCGCGAGATCGCCACCCCGGCGGACGCGCCAATCCCTTGGGCGAAGCGGGCAATGGTCAGCGTCTCGATTGTCGGCGCCAGCAGCGCGCCCAGCGACGCAACGCAGAAAATCGCCGCGAAGATTACCGTCACCGGACGGCGCCCGATCGCATCCGATAGCGGCCCCGCGACCAGCTGGGAAATAGCGAAACCGGCGAAATAGAGCGTCAAGGTCAGTTTCACGACCGCCTTGGTGGACTCGTACGCTGCAACCACACCGGGCATCGCCGGCGTATAGAGCGCCATGGCAATCGGACCAATCGCGACCATCAACCCGCCGATCAGGCTGACCCGCTGCGCGGTCATTGGCGGCGCCGATGCGAATTCGGTGGATCTGTTCATGTGGCCTCCAGTTCTGCGATGCCGCCCGTGCCGGCAGCGGCATGCACCGGATCGGGCCAGCGGGCCTCTTGGCCCGCCTGTATCTCCCCATTAGCAATGCCCAACCGCGTGGCCGGACCTGGAAAACGTCCGGGATCCGGACCAGAGAGAACGGGGATTCCCGTCACCGCCACGCGATTGTCATAGTTTCCCGGTCAGTTCCGGCACGGCCTGGAAGAGGTCGGCGACAAGCCCGTAGTCGGCCACCTGGAAGATCGGCGCCTCTTCGTCCTTGTTGATCGAAACGATGATCTTGGAGTCTTTCATACCGGCAAGGTGCTGGATCGCGCCCGAGATACCCACGGCGATGTAAAGATCTGGTGCAACCACCTTGCCGGTCTGACCGACCTGCAGGTCGTTCGGGGCGAAGCCCGAGTCCACGGCGGCCCGCGAGGCACCAACTGCGGCACCGAGCTTGTCAGCCAATTTCTCGATCAGGGCGAAATCTTCCTGACTGCCAACGCCACGCCCACCCGAGACGACGATACCGGCCGAGGTCAACTCGGGGCGGTCACTTGCCGCAACCTTGTCTTCGACCCATTCGGAGAGGCCCGGGGTGTCCGCCACCGAAATGCTCTCGATCGGGGCCGAACCACCTTCACCAGCCGCGTCAAAGGTCGAGGTCCGGATGGTGAGCACCTTCTTTGCATCCGAGGACCTGACGGTCTGAATCGCATTGCCTGCATAAATCGGGCGCTCGAATGTGTTGCCATCGACAACGCCCGAGACATCCGAGATCACCATCGCATCAAGCAGGGCTGCGACACGCGGCATGATGTTCTTGGCGTCGGTGGTGGCGGGGGCGACTATGTGCTCGTACGCATCAGCCAGCGAGGCGATCAGCGCAGCGGTGGATTCCGCAAGACGATGACCCAGCGAGGCGTCCTCGGCGACCAGCACCTTGGAAATGCCGTCGATCTTGGCGGCGGCCTCTCCGCCGGAAGCGGCAGACCCACCGCAGCACAGCGCGGTCACTTCACCCAGTTTGGTAGCGGCGGTGACGGCCTTTGCGGTCGCGTCGAAAACGAGTTCGCCATCTGTGACTTCGGCGAGAAGAAGAACAGCCATTACACAGCCCCCGCGTCTTTGAGTTTTGCAACAAGCTCGTCGACCGAGCCCACGATTTCACCAGCTTTGCGGGCCTCGGGTTCGTCGGTCTTGACGATCTCAAGGCGCGGCGTGACATCGACGCCGTAATCGGCCGCGGTTTTCTCATCCAGCGGCTTTTTCTTGGCTTTCATGATGTTCGGCAGCGACGCATAGCGCGGCTCGTTCAGGCGCAGATCCACGGTAATGATCGACGGCATCTTGACTTTGATCGTCTGCAACCCGCCGTCGACCTCGCGGGAGACCAGCGCGTGATCGCCTTCGATGTCCAGCTTCGAGGCAAATGTGCCCTGCGACCAACCCAGCAGCGCCGACAGCATCTGGCCGGTCGCGTTCATGTCGTTGTCGATCGCCTGCTTGCCTGCCAGAACGATACCCGGCTGCTCTTCCTCGACGATCGCCCTGAGGATCTTGGCCACCGCCAGCGGTTCGATGTCGGTATGGATATCATCGGCGGCCACAACCAGGATGGCGCGGTCGGCACCCATTGCAAGCGCGGTGCGCAGCGTTTCCTGGGCTTGCTTGACCCCGATCGAAACCGCGATGACTTCGTCTGCCTTACCGGCTTCCTTGAGACGGATCGCTTCTTCGACGGCAATTTCGTCAAAGGGGTTCATCGACATTTTCACATTGGCAAGATCGACACCGCTTCCATCCGCTTTGACGCGGACCTTCACGTTATAGTCGATCACGCGTTTGACAGGCACGAGCACCTTCATGGGCATGGTCTCCAAGTTGTTGTTTAGAATTGATGAAACGACTGAAGGCCGGTGGTTGCGCGCCTGAGGAACAGCGCGTGTGCCTTCATCGGGTTTCACGGTTGCAAGGTTCAGTAGATGCCGAATGACATGAAACTCTTCAGATATCGCGTTGCCGGCACGCGCCTCGGGTTCGGTGCAGGCAACGAAAGGGTCCGTGAGGCAGGAGGATCTTCGGTCGTTTTCTGGCGGCGGCTTTCATCCCCGCCGGGGCTGGAACCATTCATGTCATTCACCACCTGCGCTATCCCTCTGCCGCGGGTCGGGCCAGCTGGTCCGCGAAAACGGACAGCAGTTTGTGTTTCAGAATCTTGCCTGTCGGCGCAGCCGGAAGCTGGGTTGTCAGGATGATGCGGGATGGTCGCTTGTAGCCTGTCAAACGATTGGCGGCATAGGCGGCGAGCGCCTCCTGGTCCAGCGCCGCCGGATCTGCGCACTGAACAAAGGCGAGGATTTCCTCGTCGCCGTTGACGGAATTGCCGATCACGGCTGACTGGATCACGTCAGGGTGGTCGTTCAACGCGGCTTCGACCTCGGGCGGGTAGACGTTAAAGCCGCCGCGAATGATCAGTTCCTTGCAGCGTCCCACAACGTGCAGATTGCCCGCCTCGTCCATCTTTCCAAGATCACCGGTGCGCAGCCATCCGTCTGCGTCAATGGCGCGTGCGGTTTCTGCCGGGTTCCTGAAATATCCCTTCATGACCTGCGGGCCGCGGACCAGAATTTCACCGGCATCCGGATCGCCCTCCGCGCCGACCGAGGTGTCGAGCCGGATTTCTGTCTCCGGCAACGCAAAGCCCGCACTGATATCGGGAGACCCGATAGGATTGCGGGTGCTGCAGACGCCGGCGGTGCTTTCCGTCAGCCCGTACCCGTTTTGCAAGGGCAGCCCGTAGAAAGCCTCGGCCTTGCGTTTCCATGCCGGATCAAGGGGGGCTGCGCCGGAGGAAACATAGCGCAATTTACTGCTTTCGAGCCGTGTAAGCCCCCGATCCTTGGCATATTGCATCAGCAGGGCGTGCATCTGCGGCACCGCGGGCAGAACGGTGGCTTTGTCCATCAGCGCCGCGTACAGTGCGTCGGGACGAAAGCGGGGTTCAAGCTGGATCGTCGCCCCGATACCGCAGGCGGCCATCAGCATAGAAGCAAGCCCGAAAACATGGGTCAACGGCAGCACGCCATAGATCCTGTCGTCCTGTCTCATGCCGCGCAGCTCGGCCGAGGCCCTGCCGGCAAAGCGCAGGTTGGCGTGAGTCAGCATCACCCCTTTGGGGTCGCCAGTGGTGCCGGTCGTGTAGAGCAGAACAGCGGTTTCGTCCGGGCCGCCCTCGACCACTTCCGGGGCGCTGGCACCGGTGACGGCTATGGCGAAACTTCCAAAAGATGTTTCCTGCGTTTCCGCGCCTGCGGTCTCCGCATGTGCCGCCGCTTCTTTGGAGGCTTCGGTTGTGAAGACAGTCACGCGCGGCGTTGCATGCGCCATCACGCGGGCGATTTCGGTTGCGGTCATCCGCGCGTTGATTGGCAGCGCGTAGGCCCCGACGATGCTGGCCGCAAAAATGAAGACCGCCGTCGTGATGCAGTTTTCAGCCACGATCGCGACGCGGTCGCCCGGCTGCACGCCCCGGTTTTGCAACAAGGTGGCGGCTTCGGCGATCGCCGCCTGGTATTCAGTGTATGTGATCTGGTGGCCGCTGCCATCTATCAGGGCAATCGCATCGGGATAGGCACGCGCGCTCTCCTCGACAAGATGATGAATCCGGAAGCTGTTTTCGGTCATGATGCCAGCACCTCTGCGCGTTGCGTTGCAAGGGATTGGGGACGCAGGCGCGCCAGCGCGACACCTGCCTCTTGTTCCAGTTGGGCGACAATGTCTGCCAGCGGGGCGATGGCGTCGGTCAGGCCCAAGGCCTGTCCTGCGGACAACATCCCGCGCGATACGTCGCCGGTTTCATATGCCTTGCGGCCAATCGCACCGGACACATAAGGCATCAGTTCGGCAATGCTGATATCGGGGTTATCTGCCTCAAGCTGGCGCACGATCTCGGTCGTTTCGTTGCTGAGCGTGCGCACCGTGTTGCGCACGCTGCTCATCGTCAATGTCGTGTCTCGTTCGTTGGCTGCCACCAAGGCCCGCTTGTATTGCGGGTGCGCCGAGATTTCCTCGGACACCAGAAAGCGCGTGCCGATCACGACGCCCGCAGCGCCGGAGGCCAGGGCCGAGACGATCTGGCTACCGGCACCGATGCCGCCGCCGATCAGAAAGGGGATATCGAGTTGGCGTTCGGCCAGCGCCTGATTGACCATGCTTCCGATCAGATCGAGCCCGGGGTGGCCGCCGCATTCCGCGCCGACGATGGAGACCATGTCGACCCCAACTTGCTGTGCCTTCACCGCGTAGCGCACGCTTGGCACCTTATGCAGAACTCGGATGCCAGCGTCCTTTAGGAACGGTAAGAAGGCTTCGGGATTGCGCCCCGAGGTTTCGACAAAGCGTACGCCCTCATCCGCGATCAGGCGGAAAGTGTCCGCAATCCTTTCGCCTTCGACCAGTTTTGGCAGCATGGAAACGTTGACGCCAAAGGGGCGATCACCGCAGAGCTTTCGGCACTTTGCGATTTCGGCGCGCAGGTCGGCGGGTTCGGGAAAGCTGGCCGCCGTGAGGAAGGACATGATGCCGGCATTGGCACCGGCAGCCACATAGGACGCATCCGAGAGCCACATCAGACCACCGGCGACAATTGGCAGACGGCACCCATAGGTCCGAGTAACGGCGGTGTCGAAGGTCGGATCTGTCATGTGGTGCCTCGCGCTTTGGTAAAGTCAGGACGGCGTTTTTCGAGGAATGCGGCGATGCCTTCGGCGGCTTCCGCGGCAGCAATGGCATCCGCCATTGCATCGCGTTCAGCGTTCATCTGCTCCACGCGGGATGACGTATGTGCGCTGTTGACCAGCGCTTTGATGCGGCCCTGGGCACCGGATGGCCCGGCGCCAAGCCTCTCGGCCAGCGCAAGCGCGGCCGGGACAACGTTGCCCGCAGGTTCAATCTGCGAGATGGCCCCAAGGCTGAACAGGCGTTCTGCCGTCACCGGCTCCCCCAGCAAGGTCATGCGCATCACCAACTCGCGTGGCAGGTGCGCGGCCAATGTGCTGGTCAGGCCACCATCAGGGACCAGGCCGGCCTTGACGTAGGCGGCGGTGAATGTCGCATCCCGGTCAGCCACGATCATGTCGCAGGCAAAGGCAAGCGAAACACCGGCACCAGCCGCGCCGCCCTCGACGGCGGCGATTACCGGTTTCGGGCAGTTCAGGACCGCGCGGATCACGTCATGCAGTTCTTCAATCCGCGCGAGACGCTGATCTCGGGGCATCTCCCGGCGGGTTGCAAGCAGGCCCAGGTCGCCACCAGCGCAGAAATATCCGCCTTCTCCTCGCAGGACGACCGAGGTGATGCGGGACTCTCTGGCCGCAAGGTCCAGTCCATCGACCAAAACGCGATAGAGGTCCGGCGACAGCGCATTACGCTTCGAGGTGTTCGAATTGACGACAATCAGGTGATCACCGTGGTCTTCGCAACGGGCAAGCTCATGCATCAGCCGTCACTCCCTTTCGGTGCGTCCAATTTGTCCGCTGGGACGCGTTTGAATACACCCGTTGCCGTGGCGATCAGCCGACCTGACCCGTCCCGCAATTCGCCATCCACGAACAATAATGAGCGGCCACCACCCACGATTTCACCGGTTGCGATCAGTTTTGATTTCTCGGTCGCAGCAGCGACGAACTGCGTGGTGAGCGAGACGGTCAGGAACGGTGCGCGGCCGCTTGGGTCAACCGACAGGCTGGCGGTTGCGCCCATGGCGCTGTCCAGCATCGTCGTGGCGATGCCACCGTGCAGGACATTGTGGCGATTGAGGTGATGATCCGTCACCGACAGCGTGCAACGAGCACGCTTGTCGGGTTGTCCGACGTCAATGACATAGCCGATCAGCCGCTGCGTGCCGGTTTCGTTTTTTATCAGATCGCCCGCCGCCATGGATCAAGCCACGGCCAGCGAGATAAAACGGTCGAGGTGATAGATTGCATCGCCAAACCGGTGATCGACCATGATCAGCCGCTTGGCGAGATGCCCCAACTCGTATTCGTCGGTCATGCCGATGCCGCCGTGCATCTGAATGCTTTCTTCGGTAACAAGTTTGGCGACATTGCCGATCAGGTTCTTTGTTGCGCTCACATGCTTTTCGCGGATCTCCTCAGGGTGATCGATGTGCCCAGCGAGGTTGATAACGGCCGAGCGCGCCTGTTCGATCTCGATCAGAAAATCGGCCATCCGGTGTTGCAGCGCCTGGAACTTGCCAATCGGTTTTCCGAATTGCTTGCGGGTCTTGAGATAGTCGGTGGTCAATTCCCGGATGCTTTCCATCAGGCCAAGCGCCTCGGCGGAGATCGCCAACGTGGCGCGTGCGTGAGCGTGGGTGATAGCCTCGAATGCACCACCTTTGTCGCCCAGCAGGGCGTCACTGCCCAGTCGGACATCTTCCAACAGGACTTCCGCGGCTTGCCCACCGGAGACAAGCGGGTAGCTGCGCAGCGTTATGCCCGGGGTGGACGTAGATACGAGAAACAGGCTGATCCCGTCCCGATCCGCCGCGTCACCGGAGGTACGGGCGCTGACAAGGATTTGATCGGCAGCGGGGGCATTGATCACCACGGCTTTGCGCCCGTTCAGAACATACCCGTCGCCATCGCGGATCGCCGAGGTTTCGACGCGCGACAGATCATAGCGGCTCGCCGGTTCGCCATGGGCAAAGGCAAGCTGGATTGAACCGTCAATCACCGCGTTGATGACCGGTTTCTGCGCGTCGTTGCCAAGTGCTGCAACCAGGCCGCCACCAAGAACGGCTGTGTCAATCAGCGGGTCAACCGCGCCAACCCGGCCAAGCTCTTCAAACACAACGGCAATGTCGAACCCGGACCCGGCAAAACCGCCGTCATCTTCGGCAAACAACGCACCGATGACGCCCATCTCTGCAAGACCGGACCACACATCAAGGGAATATCCGCGGTCACTCTTTATTAGTTCAGCCCGTAGAGATGGCGTGTAGCTGTCCCGCAGATACCGGCGCAGACCGTCCTGAAGCATCTGGCGTTCTTCTGTCAGTTCAAAATTCATGGTCTGTCCTTACAGTTCCAGAATGGCTTTGCTGAGGATCGTGCGCTGGATCTCATTCGATCCGCCAAAGATCGACAGTTTTCGGTTGTTGAGGTACTGCGCCGTGGCGGCTTCGGCATAGTCGGGGCCGACGGGGCCAAGATTGCTACCGTCTTCCAGCGCCTCCGAGGCGAAGGGCATTGCGTAGGGCCCCACGGCTGACCGGGTGAGCGCGTTGATTTCCTGACGGATGACGGTGCCCTTGATCTTCAGTATTGAGCTTTCGGCACCGGGGGCCTGACCTGCCGCAGCTTTGGATACGACACGCAAGTTGGTCGTTGACATGGCCATGAGGTCGATTTCGATCCGAGCGATCCGCGCCGCAAAATGCGGGTTCTCAATCAGTGGACGCCCATTTGCCTGTTCGAGCCGGGCGATGCGCTTCAGATTTTCCAGACCGGCATTTGCAAAACCTACGCCTGCAATATTGGTGCGTTCATGGGTCAGCAGGTATTTCGCATAGGTCCAGCCCTTGTTCTCCTCGCCCACACGGTTCTCGACCGGAACCCGGACGTCATCGAAGAACACCTCGTTCACCTCGGGCTCACCGTCGATCAGCACGATCGGGCGCACTTTGACGCCGGGGCTGTTCATGTCGATCAGCAGGAAAGAGATTCCCTCTTGCGGCTTGCCCTCTTTCGAGGTGCGCACGAGGCAGAAGATCTTGTTGGCGTGTTGGCCAAGGGTCGTCCAGGTCTTTTGCCCATTGACCACGTAGTGGTCGCCATCGCGTTCAGCAGTCGTGCGGACCGAGGCGAGGTCGGATCCTGCGCCGGGTTCGGAATACCCTTGGCACCACCAGTCGTCACCGCTCAGAATCCGTGGCAGATAGTAGTCCTGCTGTGCCTTGGAGCCGAATTTCTGCAACACCGGGCCAAGCATCCCAAGGCCGAAGGGCACGATACGGGGCGCAGAGGCCCGGGTCATTTCATCCTCAAAAATATGGCGTTGGACCGCATCCCAACCGGCCCCGCCAAACGCCTTGGGCCAGTTTCCGGCAAGCCAGCCCCGTTTGTTGAGGATCGCGTGCCATTCCTCGTGATCCTGCTTGGTCAGGGTTTTTCCGAGCCTGACCTTTTTCACGAGCCGGGCAGGGAGCTCTTCGGCCAGGTAGCTGCGCACTTCATCCCGGAACGCCTTCTGTTCATCGGTATAATTAAGGTCCATCGGGCGATCCTTCTCAGTAGATTTCAAACAAGCCGGCGGCGCCCTGGCCACCGCCGATGCACATCGTCACGACGCCAAGTTTTGCCCCGCGACGATGCCCTTCGACCATCAGATGTCCGGTCATCCGCGCACCGGTCATGCCGAACGGGTGACCCACAGCGATCGAGCCGCCATTGACGTTGCAGATGTCATTGTCGATGCCGAGCGTATCGCGGCAATAGAGCGCCTGGCTGGCAAAGGCTTCGTTCAGCTCCCAAAGGTCTATGTCGTCGATCTTGACGCCCTGACGTTCCAGCAGACGGGGCACCGCAAAGACCGGGCCGATGCCCATTTCGTCAGGCTCGCAGCCCGCAACTGCAAAGCCGCGGAATGCACCGAGAGGGGTCAGCCCAAGACGTTCGGCCTCTTTGGCGTCCATCATCACCAGCGCGGCGGCACCGTCGCTGAGCTGCGAGGCATTGCCGGCGGTGATGAACTGATCGGGTCCGCGCACGGGCTCCAGCTTCTGCAGGGCTTCCAGCGTTGTCGTGGGGCGGTTGCATTCATCGCGGGCAATGGTTGTTTCTACCTCTGCAACTTCGCCGGTTTCCTTGTCTTTCCGCGCCATGGTGACGGTGATCGGGGCGATCTCCTGATCGAAGCGGCCCGCCTCTTGCGCTGCCGCGGTGCGTTGCTGGCTCTGGAGGCCAAGCTCATCCTGCGCATCGCGGCTGATCCCGTATCGTCTGGCGACAATGTCGGCAGTCTCGATCATCGTCATGTAAAGATCTGGCTTGTTCGCTTCGATCCAGATCTCGCGTGAATGTCGGACCGGCGGTTGCACCATCGAGATGCTTTCAACGCCGCCCACCAGTACGGCCTTGGCCCCCTCGTTGTTGATCAGATGGGCGCCCATTGCCACGGCTTGCAGGCCGCTGGCGCAGAAACGGTTTACGGTGGTCCCCGCGATGCTGACGGGCAGGCCTGCGCGGATCACG
>Ga0098067_1000524_pt1 | contig 14320 bp, 13 predicted proteins | sample 26_taG_FD_92578 | JGI IMG/M metagenome (GOLD analysis project Ga0098067, IMG submission 92578) | Marine viral communities from Cariaco Basin, Caribbean Sea - 26_WHOI_OMZ | ecosystem: Environmental > Aquatic > Marine > Oceanic | place: Caribbean Sea: Cariaco Basin | collected 2014-11-09
ACACTAAATTTGGGAAAGATCACGGGTTTAAGAACATCTCCAGCTACCGAGAGTATGCCGCTCGTGTGCCGGTAAGAGATTATGAAGAGCTAAAACCTTATGTAGAAAAGGTGGTTGCAGGCGAGAAAGATATTCTTTGGCCGGGCAAACCTATCTACTTTGCCAAGACTTCAGGTACTACAAGTGGAGCGAAATATATTCCGTTGACAAAAGAATCTATGCCTACACATATCGATGCAGCACGAAATGCGATTTTGTGCTACATCAATAACACCGGAAAAGCGGATTTTGTAGATGGAAAAATGATCTTTCTCCAGGGGAGCCCCGAGCTTGATGAGAAAAACGGTGTGAAACTGGGCAGGCTCTCCGGAATTGCGGCTCATTACGTTCCCGGCTACCTGCAACGCAACCGTATGCCTTCCTGGGAGACAAATACTATTGAAGACTGGGAAACAAAGGTTGAAGCTATAGTAGATGAAACTGTAAAGGAGGATATGACCGTTATTAGCGGGATCCCTTCCTGGGTACAAATGTATTTTGAAAGGCTGCAGGCGCGCACAGGCAAAAAGGTGGGAGATATCTTTCCTAATTTCAACCTGTTCATTTACGGCGGAGTCAACTTTGAACCTTACCGTGCAAAATTTGAAAGTTTAATTGGCCGAAGGGTTGATAGTATTGAACTTTTTCCTGCTTCTGAAGGCTTTTTTGCATATCAGGACAGGCAGGATGAAAAGGGGATGTTACTATTGCTGGATTCAGGCATCTTCTACGAGTTTATTAAGGCTGATGAATTCTATTCTGGAAATCCGCGGCGGTACACCATTGGGGAAGTGGAGCTGGGAATTAACTACGTGATGATCATTTCTACCACGGCAGGTCTTTGGGCTTACGACCTGGGAGATACCATTCAGTTTACCTCTCTGGCACCATACAGGGTGATCGTTTCAGGAAGAATAAAGCATTTTATTTCGGCTTTTGGAGAACACGTGATTGCCAAAGAAGTAGAGCAGGCCATGCAGGAAGCCACGGCCGGCACAGGCATCCAGATCAGCGAATTCACAGTAGCACCACAAATCACTCCCGAAGGAGATCAACTGCCGTACCACGAATGGTTTATTGAATTTGAGGAAGAACCCAAAGATTTAGATACTTTTGCAGTAGCATTAGACAAATCTCTTCAGCAGCAAAATTCCTATTATCTCGATTTGATAGAAGGCAAGATCCTTCAGCAATTAAAAATCAGCACTGTTCCCACAAATGGTTTTCAGCAATACATGAAATCCATTGGAAAACTGGGCGGGCAAAACAAACTACCAAGACTTTCCAACGATCGCAAGATTGCCGAAGTTTTGGAAAATATAAAAAACAGCAAATAAAATTATGGGTAATTTAAAATTACAGGGACGTACAAGAGCACAGGAAAGCTCCAACGCTATAGAACGCATGTATATTACAATGCGTCACCTTTTTAACAGGGGATTCTATAAGCCTATGGGCGTTTCGGGGGAAACCCTGCGCGAAGCTCTTTTGATTCTTCGTCCCGAAATATATGGCTCTGTAGCCGAAGAAAAAGTGGAGCTTAACGGACTCTTATATGTCATGGACAGGCTTCCGCTTGGCCTTGAAGAATGTCGCTTCATCAATCTCACCAGCGATGAAGGTTACGGTAACTCTCACTTTAAACCTATCGTTCCGCCAAAAAGGCGCAGAAACTGCTACAGGATCGATGAGGAGCAAATGAATATCGAGATCACCCGCGGGCGGTCAGAAATTTATGATATTCTTACTCACCTCACTTTCCTTTTTATTGAGTCTCACAAGATCATGAGGCGGGTGCTTATTGATGAAGAAGGAGAAGTATCGCGTGACTGGCAAAAACTGGAGGTTGCGGTGACTCAAAAGGAACCTTTAACCCAGGCGCAGCGTGAAGTAGCCCTTACTCACACGGCTAATATTCTTGGCCGTACCTTTAGGGAAGTGACCACCATTTATCCCCTTTTTAGCACCTCAACCAGCCCCGAGAGATTTTTGCATATCATTTATTACCTGGGGAAACTGGCGTTAGATGAAATGCTCAACAACAACAAACGTATCGTAACTTTTAGCCCTGTGCTTAGAGAACGCCTGGGGCATCACATTCACGGGGAGATTTGGGCAAATAAGGTAAAGGAAGTCCTTCTGGAGAAAAACCTGATGAACCGTCCTTTGCACATCATAAGTGCGAACATGCACAGCGTGATGAATACGCTTTATGCTTCGGAAGCTTTAAAACCTGAGCTCAAGAAAAAATCGCTCTTCGGAATCTATGAAGATCTTAGCAACAATGCCAATGGGCAGCTAAGAATGAAAGTGATGAAAAATGCTGTTGCTGAAGGAATGGTTTTTATTGAAGATACAAGTGGTGCCAATATTGATGTACAGGTGTTTGATACTGCCCGGATGTCGCTCGTAAATCCAAAATTCAAGAGTGGTAGCAAGGTAAAGGATGAGGATAAGCCGGTGATCATGGTGATGGATTACGCATTTGGAGAGCAGGCTTACGAAACCATGGACGAAATGCTGAAGCCTTACCAGTCCGAACACGGTAATATTCACCTGAATGTTGCCTCAATCTCTATCATGGGGAAAGCCGGAATTCTTGTAGGGGGTAAGGGTGACATCATGATCCCAACCGCCCACCTCTTTGAAGGTACCGCCGATAATTATCCGTTTCATAACGAGCTTACCAAAGAAGATCTTGAAGGTAACGGAATACACGTGTGCGATGGTTCAATGATCACGGTTTTAGGAACATCGCTTCAGAACAAGGATATTTTGAAGTTCTTCCACGAATCTACATGGAACGTGGTAGGGCTGGAGATGGAAGGTGCACATTATCAAAAAGCGGTGCAGGCTGCGGCAAGATTACGTAAGAACATCAGTGAAGATGTGAAGGTAAGATATGCCTATTATGCTTCAGATAACCCGCTGGAAACAGGAAGTACACTGGCTTCAGGCGGTCTTGGAACTACCGGCGTAAAACCGACCTATCTTATTACTGAAAAAATACTGGAACAAATTTTCGAAGTTCCGAAGATATCCGAAAAAGAGAAAGAACCTAAAAAAGAAAAAGCATAAATGAACGATAAGAAATACACTCTGGTTACAGGTGGAGCCGGTTTTATAGGTTCTAATTATATCAATCTCTTTATTGAGGATAAAGACACCCATATTGTCAACCTCGATCTACTCACATACGCCGGAAGTCTCGACAACCTGGAGATAGAGGGGCACGAGAACTACACCTTCGTAAAAGGGGATATTAGAGACAAGGAACTGGTAAAAAACCTGTTCGAAAAATACCATTTTTCGAGGGTGATAAATTTTGCAGCCGAATCTCATGTAGATAATTCAATCTTGAATCCTGCGGCCTTCGTTGAAACAAACATCAATGGAACTTTTAACCTGCTGCAAACTGCCTATAATCTTTGGATGGATGGCCCATTTGAACTGAAGGAAGAGTACAGCGATGCCAAATTCCTTCACGTTTCAACCGATGAAGTCTATGGCACATTGGGAGCTGAAGGATTGTTTACAGAAGAAACTCCGTATGCGCCAAATAGTCCGTATTCGGCTTCAAAAGCAGCTTCAGATTTTTTGGTGCGCAGTTATTTCCATACCTACGGAATGCCTGTTTTAACAACCAACTGCTCTAATAATTACGGACCTCATCAGCACGATGAAAAACTGATTCCTACTATTATTCGAACTGCTCTAAAAGAGGAACCTATTCCCATTTATGGAGACGGCAAGAATGTGAGGGACTGGTTATACGTTTTAGATCATTGCAAAGGCATCAACCTGGTACTCAAAAATGGCAAATTTGGAGAGACTTATAATATTGGTGGCCGCAATGAACGGGAGAACATTTACATTGCCCAGAAGATTTCTGAAATTCTTGATAAACTGGTTCCTCGTGAAAACGGCGAAAGTTACACCCAGCTAATCACTTTTGTGAAAGACAGGCCGGGGCACGACCAGCGTTATGCTATAGATGCTACAAAACTTGAATCACAACTGGGTTGGAAAGCCGATGAGAACTTTGAATCGGGTATAGAAAAAACGGTACGTTGGTACCTGGAAAAATACAGTGCATGAAAGGCATAATACTGGCAGGAGGATCGGGAACAAGGCTGCACCCTTTAACACTTGCAGTGAGCAAGCAATTAATGCCGGTGTATGATAAGCCCATGATCTATTATCCGCTCTCTACTTTGATGATGGCGGGGATTAGAGAGATCCTTATCATTTCCACCCCAAAAGATCTGCCTTTGTTCAGGGAATTGTTGGGGGATGGAAGCCGGTATGGATGCGAATTTCAATACGCAGTGCAGGATGAGCCGAGGGGGCTTGCCGAAGCCTTTATCATTGGAGCCGATTTTATTGGTAATGATAAAGTCGCTCTTATTCTGGGAGATAATATTTTTTATGGTTCGGGGCTTGATAAACTGCTGCAAAGCAATAGTGATCCCAATGGCGGAATGATCTTCGCCTATCACGTGCATGACCCAAATCGCTACGGCGTTGTTGATTTTGACGAGAAAGGGAAAGTAATTTCTATTGAAGAAAAACCCGCTTCTCCCAGGTCAAATTTTGCGGTTCCGGGAATCTATTTTTATGACAATGAGGTAGTAGAGATCGCCAGGGGCATAAAACCTTCGGGCAGGGCAGAACTTGAGATCACCGATGTGAACAACGATTACCTCCAAAAAGGGAAGTTACAGGTGAGCATTCTCGACAAGGGTACGGCCTGGCTCGATACTGGCACCTTTGATTCCCTCATGAAAGCTTCACAATTTGTGCAGGTCATTGAAGAACGACAGGGATTGAAGATAGGGGCAATAGAAGAAACCGCCTATAATATGGGCTATATAGATAAACAGCAGCTGCATAAACTGGCCCAGCCTCTTTTAAAAAGCGGGTACGGCGAATACCTTTTACAATTAGATTAATATGTTAGAAATTGAACAGACTCCTTTAAAAGATTGTTTTTTGCTGAAAACTTCAGTCTTTCGTGATCACCGCGGCACGTTTCTGGAAAGTTTCAGCCAAAGGAGATTTGAAGAGGTAACAGGCCTGGAAATGGAGTTTGTGCAGGATAACCAATCATCTTCCAAAAAAGGTGTTTTGAGAGGGCTTCATTTTCAGAAGGGAAAATATGCCCAGTCAAAGCTGGTGAGAACAGTGGTGGGGAAGGTTCTGGATGTTGTAGTAGACCTTCGGCCAGATTCCCCAACCTACAAAAAGTCATTTAAAGCGGTTTTAAGCGACGAAAACCATCATCAGCTCTTCGTACCTGCCGGATTTGCACATGGCTTTCTAACCCTGTCTGAAATATCGGTATTTGCATATAAATGTGACCAGTACTTTCACAAAGATGCCGATGCAGGTGTTTATTACAATGATCCTACTTTCAATATAGACTGGGAATTTCCTGAAGATGAGCTCATCCTTTCAGAAAAGGATGCTAATCTTCCCACTTTTAAAGAACTGGGCCTATGAAAATTTTAGTCACCGGGGCAGGAGGGCAGTTAGGGAAATGCTTTAAAGAGGCTTCTCTAAAGTACCCTGATCTCAATTTTACCTTCACAACTTCAGATGATCTCGATCTTTCACAATTTGCTGTTGTGGGAGCTTATATGCGCAGGGAGAAATTTGATATCTGCATCAATTGTGCTGCCTACACAAATGTAGAACAGGCCGAAAAGGAGCAGGAAATGGCTTATCTTTTAAATGCTGAAAGTGTGAGAAATCTTGCCAGAGATTGTGAGGAAACCGGCTGTACGCTTATTCACATCTCTACAGATTATGTGTTTAATGGAAAGAAAAATTCTCCATATTCCGAAGAAGACGCTACAGATCCGCTGAATGTTTACGGGGCGTCCAAACTTCTTGGGGAGCAGTATATTCAGGAATCGACAAACCGATACCTCATTTTCAGGACCTCATGGTTGTATTCAGAAATTGGGAAGAATTTTTTCAATACCATCAGGTCAAAAGCCAGGGCAGGTGAAACTTTAAATATCACTACTTCCCAAAAGGGAACTCCGACTAATGCTCACGATCTTGCCGCTTTTATTCTGGAGATCATTGCAACAGGCAAGATAAAATTTGGATTGTACCACTACAGTAATCTGGGAGAGGCCACCTGGTTTGATTTTGCCAGAGAAATCCTTGACATAACCGGTTCTGATGCAGAGTTGATTGAAAACAATGACTACCAGACACTCGCCGTGAGGCCGTCTTACAGTGTACTGAATAAAGAAAAGGTACAACAGGTTTTTAACCTGCCTGTACTTCACTGGAAGGAGAGCTTAAAGAAGCTCTGTCAAAAATTGTAATCTCTCTCAATAAACCATTTAAAGTGGCGTACATCCTCTTTAACCATATCTTCAAAAACAGGGTTTAAAAGACGGGCCGCACTTTCTCCGGGTATACCACCAGGGGCGTGATAGGAGATCACAATGTGTAGCTCTGTTCCTTCCTCCGCATCGCGAAATTCTACTTTCCCGGCATTCTCAATAGATGAACCCGGTAAAGATTGCCAGCCCAGCAGTTCAAAAGGTCTTTCCTTTACAATTTCACTTTTCCACCTTAGCGTTCCAATATGTCCCGGTAAATGGGCTTCCCAAACAGAAATACTGTCGTTTAGACTTTCCACGCTTTCAAGGTGCTCCATGAACAGCGGGAGGTTTTCAAGGTTTCGCCAAAAGTTATAGACTTCTTCCCGGGGTTTATCCACTACTAAACTCAGCTGAATATTTACATTACGACTGCGATTGTCGGGTTTGGTTTTTCCAATGGCGTTATACAGAAAACAATTTCCCGAGATCCCCCTGTATAGCAGGTAACCGGCAATAACAGCTTCAATGCCGCTTTTCTTTTCCTTTCCCAATGCATCATAAAGAAAATAGGCTCCTGCCAGGAAAGAAGCCCCTCTTTCGGCATCGCTTACATTGGTGTTGAGGTGTCGTAATAAATTTCTCATAGGTGGTAATTTTCTGTTGTTAGCCTAATTTACTCATATTGCGGGCAATGCTTAGTTTCAGTTTTGCTTAAATTGGGTTAAATTATTCTTAAATACAACATTAACTGCTGCTGCTGTACCTTCAGGAACAGCTGTATCCCTTAAATTTTATTACTTTCGAGGGTAAAACCAACCAATGAAGAAAAGAATCCTCATCACCGGGGCTGCAGGATTTCTGGGATCCCACCTGTGTGATAAATTTATAAATGAAGGTTACCATGTGATTGGAATGGACAATCTTATCACAGGTGACAAAAGAAATATAGAACACCTTTTTAAGCTGGAGAATTTTGAGTTTTACCATCATGATGTGACCACTTTTGTGCATGTACCGGGAGATCTGGACTATATTTTGCATTTTGCATCTCCTGCCAGTCCCATAGATTACCTTAAGATCCCTATCCAAACCCTAAAAGTGGGCTCTTTGGGAACTCATAACCTTTTAGGGCTCGCCATGGTGAAAAAGGCGAGGATCCTTATTGCTTCTACTTCGGAAGTTTACGGAGACCCGCTGGTACATCCCCAAACCGAAGAATACTACGGCAACGTGAACACTATTGGCCCCCGCGGCGTATATGATGAAGCTAAAAGATTTCAGGAATCTATTACCATGGCCTATCACCGTTTTCACGGTCTCGAGACAAGGATCGTTAGAATTTTCAATACCTACGGGCCCAGAATGAGGTTAAACGACGGGCGTGTGATTCCTGCATTTATCGGCCAGGCTTTGAGAGGGGAAGAGCTTACCGTTTTTGGCGATGGTTCACAAACCAGGTCTTTTTGCTACGTGGATGACCAGGTGGAGGGGATTTATAGGTTATTGTTAAGTGACTACGCCCTTCCGGTGAATATTGGTAATCCACATGAGATCACGATAAAAGATTTTGCTGAAGAGATCATCAGGTTGACAGGAACAGATCAAAAGATCATATACAAACCTCTGCCCGAAGATGACCCCATGCAGCGGCAACCCGATATTTCTAAAGCTAAGGAGGTTTTGGGCTGGGAGCCCCAAGTGTCACGTAGCGAAGGGATGAGAAAGACCTACGAATATTTTAAAGATCTTAGTGAGGAAGAACTCTATAGAAGTGAACATAAAGACTTCTCAAAACATATCCGAAAATAGCATTTTTGAGGCCTTATGTTTTGGCTGTTCCGCAGGAATTTTTATAATGGCTAAAACCTGAAAATGATGAAAAAGTCTTTGGTTTCTGTCATTATGCCGGCCTATAACGCTGCCGGTTTTATTGCTGAAAGTATTCGTTCTGTACAGCAGCAAACCCATTCTAATTGGGAATTGCTGGTAATTGACGATGCCTCTCATGATGCTACCTCAAAAATTACTGAAGGTTTCATTGCCGAAGATGACCGCATTAAACTGCACGTACTGCCTACAAACCAGGGAGCCGGTTTCGCCCGAAATATTGGAATAAAAGCGGCTACAGGAGATTTCATCTCTTTTCTGGACGCCGATGACCTCTGGAAGCCCCAAAAGCTGGAAAAGCAGCTTAAACTGATGCAGGAGGAGCAAGTAAGGGTTTGCTATAGCAGCTATGAACTCATGAACGAAGACGGTGAAAGCATTAACAAACAAGTAAAGGCACTCAAAACCCTCACTTTTTCAAAGCTTAAGAAAGCAAATTATATTGGCAACCTCACTGGAATCTATGATGCCCGATCGCTGGGGAAGATCTATTGTCCGCTCATCAGGAAAAGACAGGATTGGGGCCTTTGGCTGTTGGCAGTGAGGAAAGCAGGTGGCGCCAAAGGAATTGAGGAACCGCTCGCCATCTACCGGGAACGCAGAGGCTCAATATCCCAAAACAAAACGGAAATGCTTGGGTATAATTATAAGGTTTATAGGGAGGTGCTCAAATATTCAGGTGTAAAAAGCCTTTTTTGGATGGTATTGTTCCTGTGGGAGCAACTTTTTGTGAAACAGAAACAGAAAGTCTCCTTACACAAGTGATTCAAACTGCTTCAGCTTTCCTCTTTTGCTTCGGTCGAGCAGCAGTTTATGTTCAAAGCTGAGGTTTAGCCCTTTTTCGAGGTAAGTTTCCATAGCAGCTTCGATCTTTTTCTTTTGAGGCAAATTTAATTCATCTTCAGAAACATAAATCACTTTAAAAGAGCCGGGAGCCGTCTGCTGCACAATAAATTCTTTGATATTTCCGCTGTTTTCAATCACAGTTTTTGTGACGTAATAGAAAGTCAGGCCGGGTACTACTTTTCCACTCGATAAAACGGCAACATCATTTGTCCTTCCTAAAAGTGTCTTCAAAATGCCCTTTTTGACACCTGAGTTTTCAGCAAGAGCGCCGCTGTCGCCAATGTCGTATCGAATAAAAGGATGCGCTTTGTTGTAGAGCGAGGTAATAATAATGCGTCCCTCTTCGCCCGGGGCTACGGCTTTGCCTGTCTCGTCCAGAATTTCCACAAAGAGGGTCTCACTGTTGAGTATCAATTCCCCTGCGGTATTCTGAAATGCCAGCAGCCCCAGTTCACTCGCGCCGTATTCATTGACAATTGGTACCCCAAAGGTCTCTTCCATAAGTTTCCTGTCTTCCTCAAACAACATTTCACTGGTGACTATGCAAAGCCTTAGGCTGGGACAAATATTCTTTAGAACCAGGTTCTTTTTCTGAAGGAATTTTGCAAAGAGCAGGATAGAGCTGGTGTAGCCATTTATGTATTCAAAAGGCCTTTTCTGAAACTTCAGCAGGAATTCTTCCATCTTTTCATCATGAAGATTGAAAATGGGAAACCGGTATCTCCTGCCAAAGTAATCTTTTAGCCGTTCTTTGAAATAGCCATACTGGTCAAAGGGAATTCCGTAGAAGCGGGCCTGTAAAGATTTGTCGAGGTCAATATTGTACCAGCGGTAACGGTCGTAGAATTCGGCCCACGAGAGGGCATGGCAAAATTTGTCTTTCGCAAAAATGAAAGGATGACCGCTGGACCCGGAAGTTTTCCCCACATGGCTGTTCCCGGAGTTAAAACCTTTGCTGAAGCGTTCTTCAAGAGGTCGTTGCAGGTTTTTCTTCTGCATTACCGGCACCTCTTGCCAGGTGTTGTATTCACTGCTTCCGAAAAAATCGCGGTAAAATGGATTGTGCTTTAAATGGTGTTCAACAATTTCTCTTTTTCTTTCCCCGACATAGGTTTTATATTCTTCCTCCGGAATGTTCCGGATCTCTTCCAGGACTTTTTTAGCCTTCTTTATGGGAAAACGGTTGAGTTGTAAGGAGAGGCTGAACCAGTTCAAAGTTGAAATTAAAATTGTTTTTTACGCCAATTAGTTAGCGCTTCAATTTACAAACAATTATTTTTGAGCCAAGAAAGAAAACATACACCTATGAATATTCTCATCCTTGGTTCAGGAGGCCGCGAACATACTTTCGCACATCAACTATCTCAAAGCAGTCACTGCGATAAACTCTTTATAGCACCCGGTAACGCCGGCACCTCGGCTATAGCTACAAATGTAGCGGTGAGTGTCAATGATTTTGAAGCCGTAAAAGAACTGGTACTAAGAGAAAAAATTGAGATGATGGTGGTGGGGCCAGAAGATCCGCTGGTTAATGGTATCGTTGATTTTTTCAGGCAGGATGAGCAATTGAAGCAGGTAGCGGTAATTGGCCCGTCAAAGAGAGGTGCCTTGCTGGAAGGAAGTAAAGAGCGAGCCAAGGAGTTTATGGCCATGCACAACATTCCTACCGCGGCGTATGAGAGCTTTACTAAAGAAAGTCTTGCCGCCGGAAAGGAATTTCTTACCACCCTCAAGCCACCGTACGTGCTAAAAGCTGACGGTCTTGCTGCCGGAAAAGGTGTCCTGATCCTGAATTCTCTTGAAGAAGCACAGAATGAGCTGGAAAATATGCTCACCCAAAATAAATTTGGTACTGCCGGAAATACCGTGGTGATCGAAGAATTCCTTGACGGGATTGAGCTCAGTGTTTTTGTACTTACCGATGGAAAGAATTATAAGATCCTGCCAACAGCAAAGGATTATAAGCGTATTGGCGAAGGAGACACAGGCCTAAATACCGGCGGAATGGGTGCAATTTCACCTGTTCCTTTTGCCGATGATGTTTTTATGCAGAAGGTTGAAGAGAGGATTGTAAAGCCGACTATTGCCGGGCTTGAAGCCGAAGATATTGACTATAAAGGTTTTGTTTTTATTGGTCTTATTAAAGTTGGAGAAGAGCCTTATGTTATTGAATACAACGTAAGAATGGGTGATCCCGAAACAGAGGTTGTATTACCCCGCGTAGAGTCTGATCTTGTTGAGGTATTTCAGAAAATTTCTGAAGGAAAACTGAGCGAAATTGAGCTTAAGGTGAAGGAAGAAGCTGCAGCTACTTTAATGCTGGTGTCTGGCGGATATCCTGAAGATTACGAAAAGGGAAAAGAAATTACCGGTCTTAATGACATCGAAAGATCAATCGTTTTTCACGCAGGAACTGTAGAAAAAGATGGAAAGGTTTTAACCAATGGTGGCCGTGTTATCGCTATCACCTCTTTTGGAAAAGATTTCCGGGAGGCCATAAAAAAATCTTATCAAAATGCCGAAAAACTTCATTTTGATAAGATGTATTTTAGGAAGGATATAGGTTTTGACCTCTAGCCCAGGAAAGAATGGGCGCTGGTTTCGCGTTTTTCCTCGTTACGGTCGTTGAATTTCTTTAGCTGCAACATCCAGTAAATAAAAGCTGCTGCCGCAATTAACATAAAGATCCAGTTTACAGCGTTTGCCAACCACCAGCTATCCAGTTCTAAATTGGCAAGCCCGTTGAACGGTGCGAACAGGTAATCTTCAAAAATGGTCTGTATCCCCTCGAAAAAATCCTTCATAGTAGCTATATTTAACTCCACAAAAATATAAAAAACCCTAATGCTAACAAGCTTTTTTAGCAATTCAAGGCCTATTAACTTCATTGTAGTGGCCGTGTACATCTTTATTTTTTATCTTTTTGCTAACCTGCAGGCACTGTTCTCGGCGCCTTTTTGGGTCATTTGGCAGGAGGTAGGAATGTTCCTGATCCTGGTGCTGAGTGTTTTTATTCTCAATTTTATTTCGGGAAGAAATGAGCTTACGGGGCGAAATGCCTATAAAAGTATTTTGTTTGCAGGTTTTCTTTGCATGTTTAGCGCTGCATTGCAAAACAATGATGTTATAATAGCCAATTTATTTCTGCTCCTTGCGCTGCGCCGCATCCTGTCTCTAAAATCTCAGCGTGAAACAGTGAAAAAGATCTTTGATGCAACTTTCTGGATAGGGGTAGCATCGCTGTTTTATTTTTGGAGCATTCTTTTTTTATTCGTGGTTTACTTCGGCCTCCTGGTACATGTGGGGCACAGGTTTAAAAACTGGCTGGTGCCGGTAGCGGCCCTGCTGGCCCTGCTCTCTATTGTTACAAGTGCAGATCTTTTAATTACCGACACTTTCTACACCCTGGCCGACTGGACCCAGGCAATTAATCTCGATTTTGAGCAATATCAAAATTTGTCCCTTCTCATTCCTGCGGCTTTTCTCTTTGCGCTTACGCTGTGGTCATCTTTTTTCTATGTTATAATCATTCAAAAAGCCAGTGCCAACGCCAAATCTTCTCTGTTCATTATTTTACTTTGTGCCGGGGTGGCTTTAACTGTTGGGGTTCTGGCACCTACCAAAAACGGCAGTGAATTGATGTTTTTCTTTGCACCATTAGCAATTGTGGTAACCAATTACTTTCAAAGTATGAAAGACCAGTGGTTCAAAGAAATATTGTTTATAACCATAATCCTGCTGCCTGTGCTGCTTCTGCTGCTGTAACAAAGCTTCAGAAGATTGAAAATGACCCTTCAAAAAAACTAAAAATCCGGTACCTTTGCCAGAATTGTTAATCGGTGGTTTTTCTTCCGAAGAACCTCTAAAATTTCAGCATATGTTTTCAGATAAAGCAAATAAGATCTTTCAGGAAGTAATAGAGAAGTATCATGAGATAAACACGGTAGGGCAGGAGTTTCACAACCCTTACGACGAGAAGGAACAGCTCCTGGAGCACCTTTTGTACCGCAAGTGCTGGATCGATACCGTGCAGTGGCATTATGAAGATATTATTCGCGATCCAAACATTGATCCTGTTGCAGCGCTTAAGCTAAAAAGGCAAATTGATGCCTCAAACCAGGATCGTACAGATATGGTGGAATACCTTGACAGTTACTTTCTTGACAAGTATAAAGAAGTGGAGCCAAAAGAGGATGCGACGATCAATTCTGAAAGCCCCGCCTGGGCTATTGACAGGCTTTCTATCCTGGCGCTCAAGATCTATCACATGAATGAAGAGGCCAATCGCGTTGATGCCGGGCAGGAACACATGATTAAATGCCAGGCAAAGCTCGATGTATTGCTGGAGCAGCGTGTAGACCTTTCTACGGCAATAAATCAGTTACTCGGTGATATCGCCAGTGGTGATAAATACATGAAGGTGTACAGGCAAATGAAGATGTACAACGATGATGATCTTAATCCTGTTTTAAGAGGGGCTAAAAAATAGCATTTTTGAATGGAAAGACCGCACCACATTTTAGTTATACGCCTCTCGGCCATGGGAGATGTGGCTATGATGGTGCCGGTTCTCAAAGCTTTTACTGAAAAATATCCCGATGTTAAGCTCACCCTGCTTACCCGACGGTTTTTCGCCCCCATGTTTAAAGATCTTCGGAATGTTCAGATTTTCGAAGCTGAAGTAAAAGGAAGACACAAAGGCATCTTCGGACTCAAAAAGCTTTCTTCGGAACTGCTTGACCTAAAAATTGATGCCGTTGCCGACCTTCACAATGTCTTGCGGTCTAATATTCTGAAGTTGTTTTTTAAGCTGAAGGGAATCCCGGTACGCCAGCTGGACAAAGGCCGGAAGGAGAAAAAAGCCCTCACCCGCAGCAATAACAAGATCTTTGAACAACTGAAGGCAACCCATGTGCGGTATACTGAAGTTTTTGATAAACTTGGCTACCCCGTAGATATCAATTCTGTGCAGGTACTGCAAAAGCAGGAATTGAGGGGGAATTTAAGCGCTATAACAGGGGAAAAGGATAAGAACTGGATAGGAATTGCACCATTTGCCCAGCATGCTTCCAAGGCTTATCCCGAAGATCTCATGAAAGAGGTTTTACTGAAGCTTCAAAAAGGGCAAAATTTGAGGATATTTTTGTTCGGGGGAGGTAAAGAAGAAACCGGGAAACTGGCCGCGTGGGAGAAAGAATTTCCCA
>Ga0098067_1000526_pt1 | contig 14284 bp, 20 predicted proteins | sample 26_taG_FD_92578 | JGI IMG/M metagenome (GOLD analysis project Ga0098067, IMG submission 92578) | Marine viral communities from Cariaco Basin, Caribbean Sea - 26_WHOI_OMZ | ecosystem: Environmental > Aquatic > Marine > Oceanic | place: Caribbean Sea: Cariaco Basin | collected 2014-11-09
GGATATGTTTGTATGAAAAGAGCAGCACAAGGTGGAGAAAGACGATTCCTAAAAGGAAGCGTTCAAGAAATAAAACAACACATTGAATCAGGAGGAGGAAGAAACAGAGGTGGATTAATGTCTCAGTTTAACCCTTGGAAGTAAGGAGGAATAAAGGAAGATGGCAGTCGAAACAATAGCTTTGAAGGCAATGTATGCATTAATAATAATCATTGTTGTATTAATTGTTGGAGGAGGAGTAATAGGAACAACGTATCTCATTTTAAATTTTAAGAGATATATTCAATTCATGTGCCTTATTTTGAAAGCAGATGGAACAGTTAGCTTTGATACAGCAGGAATTTTTGAAGATAAGAAAACAAAGACAAAAAGATTTTTTATGAAGAAAAACAAGGTCGGTCTTACACCTGACAAAGTTCCTTCAAAAATAATTGATGGTCCAACAGGATTTTTCCAAGCTCCAAAGATTGTGTTTTTAGCACAAACTGGTTTAAAAAACTTTCATTTTGTCGACCTCAAAGTTGGTTTTAACAAATTAATTAGTTTGAAAGTAGGAGAAGAAGATGTCAACTGGGCATTACACTCATATGAAAAAGGTAAAGCACTTGGACAAATAAAAAACAAATTGCTTGAGTTCATGCCTTACATATCGATTGCAGTAGTGTCAGTGATTATATTGATATTATTCATCTTCCTGTTCAAGAAGTTTGATGTCATGGCAGATATGGCAACAGCAATAGAAGTAGCATCAGAGAATTTAGTTACAGCAGCTACAAGAATTTCAGAAGCAGGATCAGGGACAAAGATAATTCAATGAACCGGGCATCAAAGCCCGGTTTTTTCAAAATGAAAAATGAAATCATTAAAAAAATGTTGGTGGTGGTACTCTTGTTAATAGCTGGAGCTTTAATGGTAACCGCTGGAGAGAATTCTTACAATTGGGTTAGACCTACAACTCAAAATTTCATTACAAACAATAACACAAACATAACAAACATTTACTCTTTTTGGAATACTGACAATATTACTATTTATAATAATTCTGGAGTTATATCTGTAAATGAATCTTGGTTGAATGGAACAATACAAACATTAGATACCAATTGTTCAGTAGCAGGAAGCTGCCCTAATGTTACATACCTGAACTATAACAACACTGGAAACTTAACAACTGATGGGCTTTGTTTAGAAGGCTTTTGTAAAGATAGTTGGACTTATGAAGATGGAATAACAGGAGATTCTTTGAGAGGTTATTGGAGTGCAAATAATAATGCGTTTGATTATTCAGGCAATGCAAATAATGGAGAAAACTTTGGAACTTATACAGATGGCATATATGGAAATGGCTTTCATTTCAACGGTAGCACACAGTGTGTAAATATAACTGATGATGACAGCCTTAGCTTTACAAATGGAACACAAGACGAACCATATACTATAACTACATGGATAAGGATTGATGATTGGGATGATTTTAATGGATTTAGATTGGTGTCAAAAGGTTTCATTAACATTGACGCAGAATATGTTTTATCAATTGGACAGTACCAACTTAAAACAATACAATACGACACAAGCGAAGCTAATTGTTACATCGGAAGAGAATCAACAGTTGATATGAGGGATTATTTAGGTGAATGGGTATTTATTGCAGCAACTTATAATGGAAATGAAACAAATGAAGGTTCTAGATTATATTTAAATGGAGAAAGAATAGATGACATAGATAAAGAATTCAATCCTGGATGTTATAATGGAATGGAAAATCTAGGTTCTGAGTTAACATTAGGAAGGCAGTATGTAATTTATTCTATTGGAGCAATGGATGAAACTTTAATCTATAATAGAGAACTTAGTCAAGAAGAGATTAGGACTAACTATGAATCTGATAGAGAGATGGTAAGCCAAGGAGCTTATGTTCTAAAAGGAGAGGGAACTTATGAAGGAGATTTTAATATTACAGGAAGTTTAAATGTAGAATTAAACGCAACAATAAATCAAGACTTAACAGTCAGTGGAAATATAACAACTAATTGTATACATGATCCTAACTCTGATACAGAAATATGTTTTGAAGACGGAACGGTGGTGACTAGAGGATGATACAGAATATAATATTAATCATACTTTTAGTTTCACTTTTAACTATCCCTACTATTTTTTCTTTAGATGGTTATTATAAGGAAGTAGTTGTACACACACCAGACCCTTATAGAATAATAGGAAACAGTGTAGTAATCGATAACACAGACATCTACATGAATGTAACACCTTTAATGATTAGTCCTAATGATAACACAGTAACTGTAAGATTAAGAAATAGAGTTTTAGATAATGACGCAACAGTCTTTATAGGATATGATAATGAATTAGTTTCTGTTGGTACTGTAAATGTTAATAACTTAGATTACAGAGCACCTAAAGGTTTACCAGACTTTGGAAATAATGATAGAGATTATAATGTAAACAATAGAGTTATAGATTTTGAATACCAAGGAATGGAAAGATGGAATTATTTAGAAAATATAGAACTAACAAGAGATGATGAATATGAATTAACTTTTGAATTAGATATTGAAGACCAATTTACTAACAGTGGAAAGTACACTATTTGTATTGCACCTAATGGGTACAATGATAATATGTTACAAGCTAGAGACGCAGAAGAATTATATTGCTTAGACCCTTGGTGGAATTTAAGTTTTGCTTATAGAAGAGACATTACAAATGAACCAAATGTTAATTTTCCATTAAGAATAAATGGAACAAGTAAATGGTGTGGAGAAAGTATCTTAGCAAATCCTAATGATGGGAATCTAAGTATATATCTAAATAGTTGCGCAGATGATGTCGTTACACTAAACGATGTTTCTCAGGCTGATTATGACATTCCAGCATCTAATGGGGGAAACAATCCAACACAACCTTATCCATCAGATATAAGACTAGCATTATTTTTGGATGTAAATTCTACAACAGTAGCAAACGATTCCTCAACTTATGCCAATCATGCATTCATAACCACCCCAGATAATTTAACATGGACAGAAGATGATCCTTTTAAGTCAGGAACTTTTGAATTTAATGGAGACATTAATCCACTTCCTGCTGCAGGTATTGAGGTACCATTTGATAGTTCATTGAATCTAACTACAGAGTTAACAGTATCAGGTTGGATAAAATTAAACACAAACATATCTTCTAGTGTTGGTTCCATATTTATGGATTGTAACCAAGACGCAGTTGGAGCAGAAAAGAAAGGTTGGATATTTGGAAGGGCGTTCGGTGCTGGAGTTAATTTTCCATTCATTGTTAGGAACGGTACAAACACAACTGCTGTTACTGATTTAGACTTTTTCCAAACATATAATAATACTTGGACCCATATTGTTGGAACATATAGTGGTGGAAAACATTTAAGACTTTATATTAATGGACAATTAGAAGATGAAAAAACTTCTGGAGTAATTAATCAGATTACTTATTGGAATGCTTCATATAATTATAATTGTTCTATTGGTAGAAGAAGTGATTTTAAAGGACATGGTGTACTAGATGGATCTGTTGGAGAAGCAATAATATGGAGTAGAGCATTAAACGCAACAGAAGTAGAAATATTATATAATTCTTCACTAGACCAATACATGACTTTAGGTCCTGTAGAGGACACAATTCCAACACATGGAACCCCAATACTAAATGCCACAACAATATATAATTACACAATAGATGATCTTACTGTATACAATGTAAGCACAGAAAGTTCAGCTCCAAATAGTGTAAAAAACATCCAAAACTTTTACTTAAACGATAAATCAATAACATTAGTCAACATGCCATTTGAGGGAGGAAGTACAGCTTCAACAACCCAAGACTTTGGAGCGTTTGGCAAAACTGGAAGCGTAACAAATGGAGTATGGGAAGTAATTGGTGGTTATGATGGATTTGGAGCATATGACTTTACTAGTGGATATGTAAAGCTAGAAGGTTCAGACGACTTAGACTCTGATTATATAACAATCACAGCATGGGTTTATAGAAATTCAACAACTACATCAACAAGGATAGCAACAAAGTCATATTATTATAGTGGCCCGGGTCTTACTGGTTCATGGCAATTAGCTTATTCAAATAATGGTAGTGTATTATGTACAATTAATTCAACAAATGGATTAGCAGAACCAAGATATAGTGTAACTTCAAGTAATGAATCACTTCCCCTAAATACATGGAAACATATAGCATGTAGATTTGATGGAAGTTCCTTAAAAATATTTGTAGATGGATCAGAAGATTCTAGTTGGCCAACAGCAACTACAACAATTGCACAAAGCAATTATAATATTACATTAGGTTCATCTTGGAATGGAACACACACACAAAATTCTTGGACTGGAAAATTAGATGATGTAAAAATTTATAATAGGAGTTTATCAGCAGGGCAGATTTTAGCTTTGTATGAAAACAGAACTGATTTAATAGTATCTGACGAAACAGTTGTAGGAGAAGTTTGGAATGCAACAGTTACACCGGTGGCTGGACAGGGACAAGGAATAACTAAATGGTCAAACACTGTAACAATAACACAAAATCCAGTAGCACCCGTTGTAACATTAGACACTCCAGCAGATAGTTATAATGGAAATGTAGACAACTTACCATTTAATTGTAGCGCTACTGATCTAAACAACAACTTACAAAATATAACTTTATACATTTGGAATTCTACCACATTAGAATATAATGATACGCAGAATATAACTGGTGGAAGTGACATGGCTTCTTGGAATATAACATTAACTGGTGGAAGTTACACTTGGAATTGCCTAGCTTATGATGCAGGGGGACTAAGTGATTGGGCTACAAACTTTACATTAACAGCTAATGCTTACAGAAGGGAATTAGCTAGATGGGAAGATAAAAATGATGTTAATAATAAAGTTACACTATTCGCCAACGGAGAAATGAATATGAAAGTTTTAGATGTTTTAGATACATTAAAAGCAGACGGATCAACTGGAGTAACGGATAGCAGTTCTTATTGGTTATGTACTGCCGCAGATTGTTCAACAAGTTGTCAAGTCAATATAAAGAAAGGATTGATCGTAGGATGTACTTAGGGTGATTAAATGTGCAAGAAAATACTTTGGTTAATAATGTTGATAACAATGATTCAAGTAGTCAGTGCTTTAGACATGTGCACAGACACAAGAGAGATAAACACAAATTGTACAATGATGACTCCAGCAATGAATTGCACAACTTACGATTACGAAATAATAAATGCATCATCTGGGGTTGTTGTGGAGAACAACAACTTGACTCTTCTTTACGACGACATTTACCAATTCAACTTTACAGTTGGAGAAGGAGATTATGTAATAAAACTCTGCGACGATACAACAAGAGAAGTAAGAGTTACAGAGGAGGACAATAACAGAATGATAATATTTGGAATAATTTTGCTACCGATGATATTAGGGTTTTTCTTTTTGATAGGTGCAGCTACGATGGGTAAAGACCACACAGCCCTTAGAATAGTTTTATTTTTATTAAGTATTCCGACGTTCTTTATTTCGGCATACTTTGGAATGGTTGGATTAGTTAAGTATTATAATTTTCCAGAACTACAGAATGCAATTGCATTCTCGATTTACATAATTGGTACAGTCTTCTTTGTCTTGTTACTTTATTTTATTACATATGTATTTTACAAGGCTGTGAAAACCGCAGCAAAAAGCAAAGCAGAAGAGTTGGAGTATGATTAGAATGAGAAAACGAGGAAGAACAACTTATGTCCCGGGATTAACAATAGAAGAAATTGAAAGAATCAGAAAAGAGGAGAAAATAGATTCTCCCGCAGAAGCATTTCGTAAAATGGCAAAATACTCAAGGATAGGACAAGAAATTGATTTGAAGAAACGTACAGAACTTTATAGACCAGCAACACTTCAGAATCCATTTAATTTTAGTCCATCTAAAAAGAAAAAGAAAAGCAACAAAGCTTTTTTTGAGGGGATAATATAATGGCAGCTAGGGATGTTTTATTTGCGTCAATAGTATTATTCATCTTTGCAATAGGATTCTTTGTAGTTTATTTTGCTATCAATACTACAATAACACAAATGAATGCCATACCTGAAATAAATCAAAGCACGGACGCAGTTGATGTATTTAATAGTGTATCAACAATGACTGATAGACTTGATTATGTAATCTTTGGTTTATTTGTTGCACTTACATTAGGGATCATAGTTACTGGATGGTTTGTTGGGGGCATTACTATCTTTATGATATTATATATTATTGTTATTATTATAGGCGTTGCCATGTCTGCAATAATGTCAAACGTTTGGGAGACAGTTAGCACGGCTGTACAATTTGGTACGACTGTATTGGCGTTCCCAATTACAAATCACTTGTTGTTAAATTTACCATACTATGTTTCAGTAATGGGATTCATAGGATTACTTGTCATGTTTGCAAAACCATATTTTGCCAAAGGAGGTTAATAAAATGAAAAGAATAATTATGTCAATTTTAATGTTTACAATGCTCATACTTACTGTATTATCAGCGAGTGCAACATATATAAGTGATGCACAAAGTTCGTTTACAGATTCTGTAGGTATACAACAAATGGCTTTTATAGGGGCTGGACTAGATCTTACTAGAAATTATGGGGCTGCTCAAACAGATGATGCCCTAGCAGTATTTGAAAACAAGCACGCTGGGGACGATCAGAATGTTATGGACTTAATACAAGCAGGTAGCGGATTAGCATTATTAGCAGAAGGTGATGTAGATATTGAAGGAGAATTACTTGTAACAGGAAATACGGTATCAGTATATATAGAAGATATTGAAGCAAGAGGAGCAAAATGGGAGTTAAGAAGTTCTCATGGCTCGCCAGCAAATACAGGATCACTAAGTATTAGAAATGAGACAGATTTTTTTCTTCTTATAGGAGAAAATAATGGAGATCCTTACAGTGTGTTTAATCAACGAATAGAAATAACAGCAGACGCTGCATCACCTGGTCTTCAAGTAGTACAAAAAGGATCTGGAAAAAGTATATCTCTAAGTAATGCAACAGAAGAAGTCTTCTATGTCTTGGCAAATGGCTCAGTGTTTGCAAAAGAAGGTTACTATGATTTTACTCCATGGAAAGAAAGAAGTGATGAAGAACTAAAATCATCCATACTTAACATACAAGGACATAATGGAGAAATAGATCACGATTCATTACCTGTTGGTGTAAAAGGAACTACAGTTGTAACTAAAACAGTAAATGATGAAGTAATAGAAACTGAAGTCCCTACAAGAGACATTAGTGCATCTGTAACTTATCTAATGCAATTATCTAAGTTACAAGAACAAAGAATAAACGAACTTGAGTCGGAGCTATGTAATGTAAAAGGAGACTACAAGTTTTGTTGAGGCTAAATAATGAAAGCTAAACTTTTTATTTTATTTTTATTTTTCATTTTAATAGCGGGAGCTGTGAATGCTTTACATGTAGATGAGAATGTTACATTTAGTCCTAGCCAAAGTAATGTAACTTATGTAAGTCCATTTGGAGGGTTTAATGCTACAGGGATAAATGTTAATGCAACTTGCTTAGTTATTACAGGGGGAGTTTATAACGGAACTTATTGTTACAATTGGCATAACCCAATAAATGTTTATCTTAATGCACCTATACTCTATGATTTGATTGCACCTGATGCTTATTCAAATCAAGTAACAACTGTAAGTATAAATATAAGTAAAGCGACTGGAATAGTTAGTGTTGTTCCAAGTTTTTATTATAATGGAACATTAATTCCTTCTTATTTAGCAGGGGACTATCCATCATATTTAATTGACTCGTCGGTATTTCCTGCGCCAACAGTGGCGGCCCAAACTATTCTCAATTACACATGGGCATTAGTCATAACATATAATGATAGTTATATTGGTGTAATAAATATAAGTGGCAATCAAACAATTCGAACGTTTGATATGGATGATTGTTCTTTATATGGTGATGAAACATTAAGACTAAATATATTTGATGAAGAGTCACCGGCAACACCATTAGATGCTAAAGTAGAATTTAATGCAGAGTTCTGGATTAATAATCCACTATCAGTACAAAATTACTCAGTGGAGTTAACAGGGAATAGTACTTATGGTATTTGTATTAATTGGACTGGACAGCCACTTAGGGCAGACATTTATATGAAGTATACGACAGACAATGGATTTACCCATAGATACTTTATCGTTAATGGCGTTCTTACAAATGTAACGACAAATGTGTCTATGTTTAATTTTAATAAGACTGCTGGAATTTCAGATCTTAAAGGAACAATAAGATATGCAGATACATATAGATATTTTGAGAATGTTATTACGACATTACAAAGATGGTATCCAGCAGAGAATGTTTGGCGAAATGTTCAGATGGATGAGTCAGGAGATTTTGGTTTAATATTTTTTAATATAAAAGAAGAAAATACTGATTATAGATTCTTATTTAGGGATAGGGCTAATAACTTATTAGATGAAACAGAAAGGTTGAAGTTTGTTTGTGATGCAGGCATATGCGATTTAACATTCTTATTAGATGAATATTCTTTAGCAAAACCAGCAAGCAATCTTATTATTACTCATGATTATAACAATGTAACTGGAAATATTAGTGTTAACTGGAATGATGCAACTGGTCTAACGACTAATGTTATGATAAATGTTACAAAAGAAACGCCCACAGGAACACTAACTATATGTGGTCAAGAATTTGCTGCTGCACCATCCGGAACATACCAATGTGATGTTTCTGCATTTGTTGGAACAGTTAGATTATTTATAACCGCAGCCGCTTCTCCTTATTCTCCAAAGCTAACTCATTGGTATGAAATAACTGGACAGAACTTTGTAACTTATTTAGGTATAACAGAGTCTGCAATTTGGAGCTTTATAATTATGTTAGTTATAATAACATTCGGAATAATAAGTCCTGCGACATTAGTCTTAACACCATTAATTGGTTTAATATTATTATTTTATTTAGGAATTGCCCCAGGAGTTGGACTCACGGTAATAATAATTGCGGCTGCATTTGGATTAGCGATTGGACTAAAGGTGAGAAGATAATGACTGAAATACTACCAAGACATTATATTATTGGAATAATAATGTTCACGTTTTTTATAGTTGGTGGAATAGCAATAATGACAGAATTTAGCCAAGACGATCCTACTTTTCTTGATAATGATAAATACAGTACTTTTAATTCAACATTCAATAAGTATGATCAAGTTACAAGAAATGTAAATAGCTTAAGGACAAATATAGAAGATGCTGATGTAGATTATGGTACTTTTGGAGTATTGAATTCATTAATCTCTAGCGGCTGGAATACTTTAAAACTTTTATTCACAACATTTAGTTTTATGAATGGTGTGTTTACTGGACTCTATACTATATTTGGGGTTCCAGTATGGATTCCGGCATTAATAATCTTATTAGTAACTGTTGTAATATGTTTTGCAATTTACAGTGCAATATTCCAGAGGGAGATCTAAAATGTATAATATAACTACCTTACAAAATGCAAACACTGTGTCTGATATATTTATATTTGCAAACAGTGTATCTGCTGGACAAGCAGGAGATGGTGGAATATTATTTGGTTTAATTATAATTGCAATTTATTTTATTTTAATTATGAGATTAAAGAAGTATGACTTTGACGAAGCAATACTTGCAGTAAGTTTTGCTTGTTTTGTTTTAAGTATCTTTTTAGTGCAAGCTAAATTATTAAATTTTATCTTCATTTTAATCTTTTTAACAGTTACTGCCGGGTTTGCTTTTTACATGTATGTCGTCAGAAGATAAGGCCTTACATCTTATGATTTCATAAGTTCCGCTTAAATGTCGTCGAGGCTTTATTTCCTTCATAAACTTAATGGAGGAATGAACCATGGAAGTCGGAAGTCTATATCAGTTTGTGTTGCTACTTGTTTTGATCGGTATGATCTTAGGAGTTGGAGTACTTGTCTTAGATAATTTTTCAACATCGTCTGGTGTCACAACCACAGCTTCTACAACAATTAACGCCACTCGAGATGCAATGACCCCAATTGCAACCACATGGCTGCCATTGATTGTAACTGTGTCTGTACTTGCTATTATCTTAACCTTAGTTGTTAGGAGCTTTAGTAACACCAGATAGATAAACTAAGAAGATATTTTTTTATCTTCTTTTTTTTATTTTTTTTATTTTATTAGATAGGAGAAGAAAATGGAGAAGTATTTAGGAAAAAAAGTATGGTTGCATATTATTGACCCTAATTCTAAAAAAGATTTATTCTTTAATTGTAAAATCATTGATGTTTCTCATAGCCATGTTACTTTTGTTGATCGGTATGGAAAAGAGATTACTTGGCGTAGATTAGATGTTGTCGAGATGAAGCCGACGTAAGCTTTATATATTATGGTTGTTTTACTATTCATATTCATAGGGAAAGACTTCTGTCTTTTTCTGTGAAGGCCTTCATAGAAAGAGTTAAATTAGTAGGGGTGAATACTGATTCTAACTTTTTAGAAATAGTTATAAAAAAAAGAATGCCCAGGTAGCAGAATTTGGTTAATGCGTTGGACTGATGATCCAGTTAACCTTGAGCGGTTTTTCGGGTTCAAATCCCGACCTGGGCACACTTCTGAATATAAGAATATAAGTTAGTTCTTCACCTCTCTTTCATAGATTAAGAGGTTGATGTATTTAAATCTTTTGTTCGCACATATTAACTAACAATAAACTTAATGTTTCCATCTAAGTAGAGTAGCTCATTGATGTATACAAACCTTCTAAGCTTAGTATTCATTGATTCCATTTTAACCAAAGCTCGTTAATTGTTGTTGTCCTTCTGCGAACATTGTGAGTTTGTTGGCTATTGGGTTCAGAACATTCATAAGATAGTCATCTTTCTTTTCCATTAGTTCAAACTCATTGATGTATCTTTCAAAGCTTTGGTAGCTTTCATAATGACATAGTTCCATTACAATCTTATAATTCTTTATATCTTTCCAGAGAATGGTTCTATGTAATCTTCTTAATGAGTGTGAAGAGATTCTGTATCTTCTGTGTAGTCTACCGCTCTTGGATGTTATTTCATACCTATCAACAAAGTTTTTATGTCCGTCTTCTGCTAATTGTCTGCGCCATTTAGTCCATAATGAACCATAGCTTTCTGTAGTCATTACATGGCCTTTGCCTGTATGGTTTGGGAAGAGGTAGCCATCTATAAGTCTGTGCTTGTTGTGGTATATGTAAGCCATAATTAATTGTCTTAATTCTTCAGGCACTGGCTCTTTCTCTATCATCTTATTAGTCTTTGCTTGCCTGTATGTAACATACTTATATTCTTCTGAGAAATCCCATATCTGCATTGCTAATGCCTCAGATGCTCTAAGTCCAAGCATGGCTTGGAATAGAACCAATACATAATATTTAGTATCCCAGCTTTTCAAATGATTTAACAATGTAGCTAATTCTTTTAAAGACATATGGTAATTTCTACGTTGCTTCACCTCTTTGCCATTACTTGGTAACATATCTATCCCCCCTGTATGCTACCCACATATCCCTCCATGTATATTATGGTATGTGGTTATTATAAAGTTTCTTTGTTTTATTTCGGAAATTTTCTTGGTTTTGTGGGAAATTTTTCAACCTGCTTTCGCTAGGGTTGAAAGAATTAGCTATATATTTCGGCCGCCACTAAGCCTTTCTTTGGTTTATTCAATCCTTTACTTGTAAAGGATTGTTACTCTTTAGTTAAAAGTGGTTTCGATCGAAACCATATGAACTTTTTGAGAACCACCTTAATGTGTTAAGGGGTTATTTAATCTCTTTACTTGTGTTGCTTTGTGAATATCATTGATGAATTTAGAAATGGAATCATTGACAACTCTTACTAGCCTTAGAATTACTGCCTTAACTAAGCCTTCAGAAACTTCTTCCACTTTTAAAGTGTATCTTTTTTTTGCTTCTAAAACCTTACAATCCACTAATGCTTTTGGAATAATAAAAGCATAGCTGTTGCCTAAGGTAATTAATTTTGAATTCACATTTGCTTTTTCCATTATAAACCACCGTTATTATGTATGTTATAACTTCTATTTAAATGTTTCGTTAGAAATTGTCTTTATTAGCTTCTTTATTCTTCTTCTCTAAAATCTCTTTCATTGACCTATATGTAAATGTTATACAAAATCTTAATGTTTCGCTATCAGTGTTAAGACCTAATAAATCTCTTACTTCAGTTAATCTTACAAGGGTTTGTTCAGACTTTTTACTAGTTAAATTTGCCATTAATCTTGTTGTTTTGTTCCATGATTTCATTTGTATGTTTATTATACTGAAATAGTTTAAAAAGTTATTCTTATTTCATTTCTGTTTTTAGTACTTTAAAATGGGAATGGTCAAATCTAACTATAGAAGGCTTCTAGAATATACTGAGACATATATATCATAATTTTCAACCAAAAACTATATAAACGTTTGTTTAAACGAATAATATATGGAAAGTTTAAACGAGGTCAAAAACATGAAATTCAACGCAACACCCAGGAAAGTAGGTAACAGCTACGCTGTGTTTATACCTAAAGCATACATTGACAATGATTTGATGGACAAAGATAAGGAATATGTCTTTGAGATTAAGGAAGCCCTAGTAATGGCATTTGATGGAGTAGATTTAGAGGAAAAAGAAGGTGATGATAATGAACCAAGAAGTAATACTTAAAATAGATTCTAAAAAATTAAAAAATGAGTTCTTTGAATTATTGAAGAAGATAGAAGATGATAAAATCAAAGCAATTGGTAGATTCTTAGAAGAAGAAGTTAAACCTTATATAAGTATTGAAGAGTTTGCTAAGTTGATAGATGAGCCTGGGTATAGTTATGAAACACTTTGTAAATATCAAAGAGTATACCGAAAGCTTTTTAAAGGTAATCTGGCGCAATGCGACATTTCAGATATTGATAAAGCAACTATTATTTCACGGATTAAAGATAAAGATGTCCAGGAAGATTTTATAGAAAGAGCAAGAAATATTTCTAGGGATCAGTTAAGAGCAGAAGTTAATGAGTATTTAGAGAAAGGAGACAAACCAACTGAAGAAGTACAAAGTTCTATAGAAATGAATCTGAAATATAATGGTGCAGTCTTAAAACTTATTTCAGAGATGAGGCAATTAAAGAGAGCATTGTATCAAGTCAGGAAAGAAAAGTTGTTTGATAGTTTCTCACCAAAACAAAGACAAAAGTTTGGTTCTTATCTTTCTACTATTAAACAAGAATACACTTTACTAATAAAAGAGATAGATGAGAATTCTAAATATTTGGAGGATTGAAGATGAAGAAGCATTTATTGAAGAAGTTAGAAGAGAAGAAGCTTAAACAAAGAGAATTGGAAATAGATATGTATCATGAAATAGAAATTATGTTTCAAAGACAAAAAATGAAGAAAGCAGATTCTGGGGAGGAAGATGGGATAAGTGATGAAGATATATTAAGAAAACTTTTTGGTAAAAAGAAATACTCAAGAGACGAGATTAAATTAATAAAAAAACTAAGACAAAAATATCAAAAAGAAAATATGGGATTGGTTGGAAAAAGAAATTCTTCTGGAGAATATATTAGATATTATCCTAAAAATGTAGAAGAACAAGACGTATACACAAATCATAGAGAGAAGTGCATTGTTGGTTTTACAAAAGGTTTGGTAAAGAATATAAAAGCTAATAGTGTTAGATTGGGCATTGATTGGGAAGATAAATCTCTCAAATCTAAAGAGTATATTTATTCTGAAGTAAAGAAATACATAGACACTGGAAATGGAAATTTCTTAGATAGTATTAATTTTGATAGTGAGGAAGAGAGAAAGGCAGAAGTAAGTATGTCTGCTTGTTATAAAATTAGAGGTGATAATAATGGAGAGGAAGCTAAACATTAAAAATTGGGTACTTGATTTTACTGACTTAGACAATATAAAAGTCTTGGGGGCTTCAGGAACATTTGATCCTGAGCCTATGACTGCGGCAGACCAAGTTAATTCTTATGAAGAAGTATTAGAGCAGTTGGGAGTGTGTAGAGTATGAATTCTTATATACAAACTAGGCTAAAAAGTTTTTTTTTTATTTTTTTATTTTTTTTCTCCATAAAAAGCATATGGCGATATGTTACTTTTGTAACACAAGATATACTATATATAGAGGTATAGATAGATGA